>Ga0213828_1000036_pt1 | contig 258065 bp, 228 predicted proteins | sample MC6MC0897MG_FD_180664 | JGI IMG/M metagenome (GOLD analysis project Ga0213828, IMG submission 180664) | Enriched soil aggregate microbial communities from Iowa State University, Ames, United States - MC6-MC0897-MG | ecosystem: Environmental > Terrestrial > Soil > Unclassified | place: USA...
CCTAAAAAGGGCAATATGCCAAACAGTCTGGGGTAACGCTTTTTACTCATCTCACGACCTCTAGATCAGCTTGCTTCAATGCAATTTGTGTTTTGGTAGCCAACACTTCGTCCTGCCAAGTGCGGCAATTGGCGCCCGTACTCGCCCCTGCCAGGGATCCGACTGCTGGATCTTGGCGTCAAGCGGTTTGGCGGTGCTTATGGTTTCGTAGGCAACAGGCCTGTACTTCAGACCAAGTCCATTTGGTGCGGGAAAACGCGGAGGGGTGTCCGCCCGGTATCGCCGTTGGGCGAAACTTGTCGAAGTCAGCAAATGGAAAGCGCTGCGGCTCCCATCAATCCTGCGACTCGCAAGCAGTGCCGAACGGAAATTGGGGGCGATTGTAGATAGGTCGCCCCACGATGACTATGACTTATTGAGCAACAGTCTTTTACAGAATGCGTAACAATACTGGTCAAAAAATCAACTTCGCGACAGTTTGTCGCACCCCGCGCAGTAGCCCTGAAACCCTTGCCGCGCAAGGGCTGGTGGCTGACCTGGATCAATCATCGGGGGCCCTTTGCAGCTTATCTCGCCGCGCAATAGACCCAGGTCAATTCGGGACTTTGGTCTAAGCGCGGCGACGGTTTCGGTAGATGCCCAGGGGCACCAGCACCGCCGTCAGCACGAACGCCACCAGCGCCCATTGCGCGAGGGACAGGCCGAGGATCGGCGGGTAGGGCGTGGAACAGAACCCATCGACCTGGAACGCCAGCGGCCAGAGCTTGGCCAGCGGCAGGTCGTCGACGATGGGCTGCAAGGTGTCGATACCGCAGCTGACCATGGGGTTGGCGAGTATATACACATGGTTGCCGGCGGCAACGATGCCACCGATTGCGCTGAGCACCACCAGCGCCTCGAAGAAGGTCAGGCTGCGGCGCCCGGGCATGGCGGCGGCGATGAAGGCGAAGATCGCGATGAACAGCAGGGCATAGCGCTGCAGGATGCACAGCGGGCAAGGTGCCTCGCCCAGCACCACCTGCATGTACAGGGCGCCGCCGATCAGCGCCAGGCAGATCACGCCGAGGAGCACCAGAAAGCGCCGTTCCCGATTCAGGCGCGATGAGAGTTCGTTCATTGCCGATTCCTTCGATGGAGAGTGACAGCGCGGGCTGCCCGAGGGGCGCCCAGTCTACACGCTGGAGATGACCTTTGAATGCATCGAGCGGGGGCGTGCGCGGCTATCCACTGATGACCTAGGACCGAGCGGGTCGGTTTCGGTTCACTGACGCGCGTGAAAAATGCGCCAGCCCAGGTGCCGGGCAGGAGCAGGCCCCTCGACACCTGGGAGTGAAGGATACAGTGATTAAAGGAGGATTAAAGATGAAAGCGGGTGTAACCGCGTTCACCGCTTCCTTATATAGAAGATCGGTTAGGCCCAATCGCTGCGGTTCGGCGCTCGGCCAGGCGGACAGCGTCGAATGTCATCGTCCGCTTCGTTCTCGATTACCCACGGCCGGGAGCATCCTTGTGCTGGCGGCCCAACAGAACGCCGAACCGCAGCGATTGGGATGAAGTCCATCGCGGGGCAAGCCCGCTCCCACGCCGCCATCCTCGACTTCGTGGGAGCGGGCTTGCCCCGCGATGGGCTCAGCGCTTCACTCCAAAGCCGCCGCAGGCCCGAAGAACTCATAGCGGCTCTGCCCTTCCGGCACACCCAAGCCCTTGAGCTGACGCTTGATCGCCGCCATGAAGCCCTTGGGTCCGAGGAAGTAGGCGTCGATATCGCGCTCACGCGGCAGCCATTCGGCCAGCAGGTCCTGGTCCAGCAGGCCCACTGCGTCGGCAGCCTGGCTGCCATCCTCCTCGGCGTAGCAGTAGAAGCGCTTGAGTTGCGGGTGACGCGCCGCCAGGCCATCGATCCAGTCGCGGAAGGCATGCACCGCGCCGTTGCGCGCGCAATGGATGAAGTGCACCGGGCGTTCGGTCTCGAGGGCCGCCTCAAGCATGGCCAGGGTCGGGGTGATACCCACACCGCCGCTGATCAGCACCAGCGGCTTGTCGCTGGCGACCAGGGTGAAGTCACCGGAAGGCGGGAACAGTTGCAGGGTATCGCCGACCATCAAGCCATCATGCAGGTAGTTGGAGACCTTGCCGCCCGCCTCGCGTTTGACGCTGATGCGGTACTGCTCACCGTCGCACAGGGCCGACAGCGAATAGTTGCGACGCTGCTCGTGGCCATCGATTTCCAGCTTCAGGCCGATGTACTGGCCCGGCTCGGCCTTGAGCACCGGCTTGCCATCGACCGGCGCGAAGTAGAACGAGACGATTTCGCGGCTTTCCTGCTCGCGGCGCACCAGGCGGAATTCGCGGGTGCCGCGCCAGCCGCCGGCAGCCTCTTCCTTCTGCTTGTACAGGTTCTCCTCGGCGCCGATGAGGATGTCGGCAAGCTGGCCATAGGCCGCCGCCCAGGCAGCGATCACCTCGGCCGTGGCGATCTCCTTGCCCAGCACTTCCTCGATGGCGCGCAGCAGGCAGCTGCCGACGATCGGGTAGTGTTCAGGGAGAATCTGCAGGGCGACGTGCTTGTTGATGATCTGGCCTACCAGGCCGCCCAACTGCTCGAGCTGGTCGATATGCCGGGCGTACATCAGCACGCCGTTGGCCAGGGCACGCGGCTGGTCGCCGCTGGCCTGATGGGCCTGGTTGAACAGCGGACGTACCTCGGGGTACTCGCTGAGCATCATCTTGTAGAAGTGGGTGGTCAGGGCCTCGCCACCGCTTTCCAGCAGGGGCACGGTGGCTTTGATGATTGCACGTTGTTCGGCATTGAGCATTACGACAACTCCTGAGCCTGAGGCTTCGAATGGTTGCGTAGACCATTTCAGCAATCGTGCCAACTTTGATCGTCAGTAAAACCGGGGGTTTTCATTGATCGATGTCAAAAGGACACACTCAGGCGTATAGTCATTCCGACCAACAGGAGTCCATATGACTGCAAAGCCCCTGCTCACTGCCCTCCTCCCTCTGGTAAGCGACTTGTCCCGCGACCTCCCCGACCAGGAACGCTACCGCCGGCTGCTGCAGGCCATGCGCGATCTGCTGCCATGCGATGCCGCGGCGCTGCTGCGCCTGGACGGCGAATGGCTGGTACCGCTAGCGGTGGATGGCTTGTCGGCGGACACCCTGGGCCGACGCTTCCGGGTCAGCGAGCACCCGCGCTTCCAGGCCCTGCTCAGCCGCCCCGAGCCCACCCGTTTCCCTAGCGACAGCCCGCTGCCCGACCCTTACGACGGCCTGGTCGACGCCGCCCATGTGGATCTCGAGGTGCACGACTGCATGGGCTGCCCGCTGATGGTCGACGAACGCCCGTGGGGCCTGCTGACCCTCGACGCGCTCACCGCCGGCCAGTTCCAGAGCCTCGAACTCGACGCCCTGCAGGCCTTCGCCAGCCTGGCCGCCGCCACGGTAACCGTGGCCGAGCGCATCGAGCACCTGGCCCTGCGCGCCGAAGATGAACACCAGCGCGCCGAGGTGTATCGCCAGGCCAGCGGCCAGGACCGCGAACTGATCGGCCAGAGCAAGGCACACAAGCGCCTGGTCGAGGAGATCCGCCTGGTCGGCGGTAGCGACCTGACCGTGCTGATCACCGGCGAGACCGGCGTCGGCAAGGAACTGGTGGCCCAGGCCCTGCACCATGCCAGCCAGCGTGCCGGCAAGCCGATGGTCAGCCTCAACTGCGCCGCGCTGCCCGACACCTTGGTGGAGAGTGAACTGTTCGGCCATGTGCGCGGCGCCTTTACCGGCGCCCATGGTGAACGCCGCGGCAAGTTCGAGCTGGCCAACGGCGGCACATTGTTCCTCGACGAGGTCGGCGAGCTGCCGCTGGCGGTGCAGGCCAAGTTGCTGCGGGTGTTGCAGAGCGGGCAGTTGCAACGCCTGGGTTCGGACCGCGACCATCAGGTCGATGTACGCCTGATCGCCGCGACCAACCGCGACCTGGCCGAAGAGGTGCGCAATGGCAACTTCCGCGCCGACTTCTACCACCGGTTGAGCGTCTACCCGCTGCAAGTTCCGCCCCTGCGCGAGCGAGGCCGCGACGTGCTGTTGCTGGCGGGCTTTTTCCTCGAACAGAACCGCGCGCGCCTGGGGCTGGGGAGCCTGCGGCTGTCCACCGACGCCCAGGCCGCCCTGCTGGCGTACGGCTGGCCGGGCAACGTGCGCGAACTGGAACACCTGATCGGTCGCTCGGCGCTCAAGGCATTGGGGCAGCACGGACGGCGGCCGAAGATCCTCACCCTGGAAGCGGCCGACCTCGACCTGCGCAACGTGGCGCCGAGCATACTGGCAGAAACCGAGGCACCGTCGGCTGACGCGCCGCTGCCCGAGGGGGGGCTGCGCGAGGCGGTGGATGATTATCAGCGGCAGATCGTCGAAACATGTCTGGATCGTCACCAGGACAACTGGGCAGCCGCAGCCCGGGAGCTGGGGCTGGATCGGGCCAACCTGAGCCGGTTGGCCAAGCGCTTGGGGCTGCGCTGATGGGGCTGCGAAGCAGCCCCATACAGAGCGAATAGCAAACTAAGCTAAAGCCTGGCGCCAGAAAGCCGATAACCCGGCATCCTCCCCCTCATTCATAGCGAAGGTTGTCCATGGCCACGCAAAAAGCCCGCGCGGACTCGCTGTCCCTGCTGCTGTTCACCCTGCGCAGCGGCAAACTGATGGCAATCAACCTGCTCAAGGTCAGCGAGATCATCCCCTGCCCGCCGCTGACCAAACTGCCGGAGTCCCACCCGCACGTCAAAGGCGTCGCCACCCTGCGTGGCAACTCGCTGTCGGTGATCGACCTGTCCCGCGCCATCGGCGAAATGCCCCTGGCCGACCCCGACGGCGGCTGCCTGATCGTCACCGAGATCAGCCGCTCGCGCCAGGGCCTGCACGTGCAAGCGGTGAGCCGCATCGTCCATTGCCTGAGCACCGACATCAAGCCGCCACCCTACGGCTCGGGCAACCGCTCGTTCATTACCGGCGTCACCCGGGTCGACAACACCCTGGTGCAGGTGCTGGATATCGAGAAGGTCATCCACGGCATCGCCCCGCCGCCCCACGAACCGCACCCGGGGGAAGTCAGCGAAGAAGATGCAAGCCTGCTGGCCGCCGCCAACATCCTGGTGGTGGACGACAGCCAGGTCGCGTTGCAGCAGTCGGTGCACACCCTGCGCAACCTTGGCATCGAGTGCCACACCGCGCGCAGCGCCAAGGATGCGATCAATGTGCTGCTGGAGCTGCAAGGCACCGACAGAGAGATCAACATCATCGTCTCGGACATCGAGATGTCCGAGATGGACGGCTTCGCCTTCACCCGCACCTTGCGTGAAACCCCGGACTTCCAGCACCTGTACATCCTGCTGCACACCTCGCTGGACAGCGCGATGAGCGGTGACAAGGCCAAGCTGGCCGGGGCCAATGCCATTCTCACCAAGTTCTCCTCGCCGGAGCTGACCAACTGCCTGGTAACGGCGGCGCGGGCGGTGGTGTTCGAGGAGCGCTGAAAGCCAGAAAGTGAAGAGCCATGCGAGTGTCCTGTCTCGGAAATACGTTCTCTTTTGGCGAGTGGCTTGTGTGTTCGGGCAAGGCGCCGCGACGAGTCATAGCAGGGCTATGGCGAGGAGTGGCAACGCAGGCCGGGCGCCCAAGACGCCGCCAAAAGTGAACAGCTTATTTCCGAGACAGGACACTCGTGCACGGCTCTTGAAGATTCAGCGGCTATTCGTCGACTGAGGGCGGGTCTGCGAAGCTTCCCTGAAAACGACTGGCTCTCGGTTCGGTGCCTTTACAGCCTCTCGCTTCCAGGCCGGCCATTGCTGGACCTTTTCGCGGCACTCATCGAGGTAGCGAAGAAATTCCTCTTTACTTCCGCTCATCGGAATCACCTTATAAGTACGTTGACAAAGTGTGCCCAGCCATATATTCGCGATCGATGTATGAGCAAGGCTGCATCTGGGTTCGCAATTTAGCATTTGCTTCACTCCAGTCAACCGCTTGCCCATCCTCGGTCTTACGTATGACAGCGTAGCCACTACCCAGATTCACGGAAAACAGATCAAAGAAACTTCTTGGCCCAACACCTATGAAGGCGTCAAAAAACACCCCTTTACGCGAACGCTCCAGAGAAATCGAGTCCGAATGAAATTTCTGCGCCTTACTCTTTGGATAGGGCTCGACATACACCACACGATCAACACCAGCGGCGATGATGTGCTTTGCGCAGTTATGGCAAGGGTAGGTGGTACAATACAACGTGCTATCGACCGCACTTACCCCCATCCGGGAAGATGACAACAGCGCTTCCATTTCCGCATGGACAACCCGGCCATACTCGGTTATATCTTTTATTCCACTATTTTTTATCAAGGGCGCCACTTCATCCCGACAGTGCTCGGGGAGTGAACGGATGATGTTTTCTATTATTTCCTTTTTTTGCATGGCATTTGAATCCTCGCCTCGCTTGTAGTCCCTTCCATCCTCCTCATCCACAATTTCATGTGCATCGTTCCTGGTCGGCCAGTACAGGCCGCCGCCTGCCTTGGGTACATCGTTAGCCCCTGTTGCGATGATACAGTCGTGCTTGGTCAATACAGCACCGACCTGCCGTGACAGGTCGGCCGACCTCAGTGAAGCAGAGAAGGCCATGAACATCGCATACTCATCGAAAGTGGGGGTGACATACGGCTTGCCGAACAACAAATCCAGAATGCGCCAGATCTGATTCTTCAGGGCATCTAAATTTCCATCATAGCTGACAAAGAAGTCAGACAAATGGTAAGTGTCTCGAGTGTGCTGCCCGTGTGGTTCTTTTTCGTTTTCATCCCGTGAGATCAGATCCGCCGCCTGCTCCTTGGTCAACCGTAGGTCGTCGAGAAGATAACGGCTTCTACGCTCATGGTCCGCATGCACGCCGATCAAGAAAAACCCCCCGGCATAAATCTTCCGTAATCGCTGCACCTCAAACGGCGTTTTCAATGAATTTATCAGATAGGCATTTCTGCCCGGCTCCGCCTTGCTTTCCTGGTATCTCAATTGGCTGATGGCGACAGCAGCGCCTAATGCCAATATCGAATTATCCCCCGACACCTCCCTTAATCGATTACCCTCACGCATGTACATGTCAATACGCTCAACGCGATTCTCGGTCTGCGGAACATCGCCGATCTTTGTAATGACATCAGTGGATATACGTATGCAATGGGCGGTATAGCGAAACGCCTTGAGCCGATCTTCGACAATTTGGCAGACCACTTTTAGGTCCGTTCCCAGTGCCCCGACGAATCCCAGAACCAACTCGGAATCCGCATAGGAATCATCCAGGAATGACATATTCATGAATTCAGGAGCGTGTGCAAGATTCTCCATGATAGGCCTGGCATCGGGCATGGCTTCACCGTCCTGTGACAGCATGCCTCTTACCAACTGCTCAAGCTCCAGGGAAGACTCCGGCTGCCCCTGGAAACCCAATTCACCCGTGCCCGGATACCATGACATCACGCCACCACTATGGGTGCGAAACTCATACTGGTTAGGGTTAAGTTCCTTCCATGTTCCAACCTGCGCCAACAGTTCCAGGCGCTCCTTCAGTTGCGCGAATGATCCCTCGAAACGCATTCCATGACCTCACAGTTGCCCTTTGGCTTTCGAATCCATACAGGTATAGCCACGAATCATCCTCTTTCCAGCGCGGGTAATGGTTGCTAATAAAGTTTCTGCTTTCAGCTAAATACGTAAGAAAAATCGCAATTTGCGTTGCGTTCATGGGAAGGCATAATTCCCTCTCTTGTTGAGGTCATGCCCATGCTACGTTCGATACTGCTTAGCCTTTCGCTGCTTACCGTTTACGCCCAAGCCTCTACGCCCCATGCCTGGAGCGACCAACGCCAGCACATGCTCAAGGCCTGTCTGGGCGCCAGCCAGCTCAAGGATGCCCACGCCCTGGGCAAACCCGCCGAGTTCGACGACCAGGTCGGTTACAGCGCGCTGCTGCTCGAGGGCACCTACCCCCAGAAGCACATGCAGAATCGCACCGGTACGGAGCTGTGCCTCTATGACCGCCAACGCCAGCAAGCCTTCACCACGGAATGGGAAGCCGGCAAGCGATGAGCGACAGTATTCGCTTCGCCTGCACCGGCTGCGGCAAATGCTGCACGGGCCATCATGTGCCGCTGACGCTTGCCGAGGCCCGGCAGTGGGCGATCTCTGGTGGTCAGGTGGTGGTGCTGATCGAAGGTTTTCTCGCCGATGGCCCTGGCATGCCGACGGACCAGCGCGAGCATGTGCTGCGCCGTTCGCACCCGGTGCCATGCGGTGACGCGCAGTTGCAGGTCTCGGTGACCTTCGCCGCGTTCAATCCAGGGCGCTGCCGCAACCTTGATGACAACGACCTGTGCGGTATCTATGAAAGCCGCCCGCTGGTCTGTCGTATCTACCCGGCGGAGATCAACCCGCACCTGCCGCTGCGCCCGGAAAACAAGGACTGCCCGCCCGAAGCCTGGACGCAAGGGCCGGAACTGATTCACGGCAACCTGCCAGTGGATGAGGCACTGCGTGCCCTGATCGAGGCCTCACGCCAGGCCGATCGCGACGATATCGCGGCCAAGGTGGCGATCTGTCAGGCGCTGGGGATGACCACCAGCGCTCTGAAGGGCAATGGATTTACTGCCTGGCTGCCGGACATGGCGGCGTTTGCCTCGGTGCTGGAGCAGGCGCCGCGGGCGGTCGATGGACCGTGGGCTGTGCATGTGCAGGACGAGGCGCTTGCGGCCGGTCTGCAGGAACATCGGCTACAGGTGACGGGCGAAGCGCCGGCCTACTATGCGTTCATCGGTTTCTAGATAGATCCAATCGCGGGGCAAGCCCACGCCAAGTACCAAGGTGCCCCGCGATAAGGCCGGCACAGACAACTCAGTCAGTCACTGACAACGCCGCCAGAACTCATCCGCCAGTCGCCGCAGGTCCTTGGCCAGGTCCGCCACGTCACTGGCACTGCTGTGGCTGCGCTGTCCGACGCTGACCGTCGCCTCACTGGCCTGGCGGATGCTGTTGATGTTGCGGTTGATGTTCTCGCTGACCTGGCTCTGCTGCTCCACCGCCGCAGCGATCTGCAGGCTCATCTCGTTGATCTGGTTGACCCGCACGCTGATGCTGTCCAGCGCGTCGCTGGCCAGTTGCGCCTGCTCGACGCTGTGCCCGGCATGCGCGCTGCTCTGCTGCATCACCTGCACCGCCGCGCGAGCCCCATCCTGCAGGGCGCCGATCATGCGCTGGATATCGTGGGTCGACTGCGCGGTGCGCTGGGCCAGGCCACGCACCTCGTCTGCGACCACCGCGAACCCCCGCCCCTGGTCACCCGCCCGCGCCGCCTCGATGGCGGCGTTGAGCGCCAGCAGGTTGGTCTGCTCGGCAATGCCACGGATCACATCAAGCACCCCGGAAATCTCGCTGCTGTGGTTTTCCAGTTGCTGGATTACCTCGCTGGCCTCCACCAGCGAGCCCGCCAGGTCCTGGATCGCGCAGCGGTTGCGGTTGACCAGCTGATGCCCGGACTGGGTCTCGTCTTCCGCCTGGTCGGCCGCCATCGCCGCCATCTGCGCGCTGCTGGCTACCTGGGCGACGCTGGCGCTCATCTGCTGGATCGCCGTGGCCACCTGGTCGGCCTCGTTCTGCTGCTCCAGGCTGTTGGCGTGGCTGCTGTGCAGTGCCTCGGCCAGGGAGCCCGAATGCCCGGCCAGGCGCGACGAGGTGTCGCCGATACGGCCGACCACCGCGCCCAGCTGCGCCTTGAGCATGCGCATGGCGAACTCGATCTGCCCCAGGCCGTCGCGCCGGCCGGTATACAGCCGTTGGCTGAGTGGGTTGTCGGCAATCGCCTGGGCCTGTCGGCGCAGCCGCTCGTACGGGCGTAACAGCAACCGGATCGCCAGGCTGCTCAAGCCGACCGCCGCCGCCACCTCCAACACGGATTCCAGCAACGGTGCCCCCAGCCACCACTGCCGGGCGCCCAGCACCAGCGCCAGCACGGCGCCGACCGCCAGCGACAAGCGGGTGCCCAACCCGATCACCGGCAGGCGCTCGCGCCAGCCACGCCGGCCCTCGCGCAAGCGCGCATAGGCACGCTCGGCCGCCGCCACCTGCTCAGTGCCAGGCTTGGTCCGCACCGATTGGTACTCCAGCACCTGCCCGCCGCTGCTGATCGGCGAGACAAACGCGCTCACCCAGTAGTGATCGCCATTCTTGCAGCGGTTCTTCACCAGCCCCATCCACGAGCGCCCGGCCTTGAGCGACTGCCACATCTGGGCGAAGGCCTGGGGCGGCATGTCGGGGTGGCGGACGATGTGGTGGGGATTGCCCAGCAGCTCCTCGCGCAGGAAACCGCTGACCTGCAGGAAATCGTCGTTGGCATAGGTGATGCGGCTGTCCAGGTCGGTGGTGGACAGGATGTTGGCGTCGCCGGGGTAATCCACTTCGCGACCGGTAACAGGCATATTGCACTTCATCGGAGGCACTCGTTGTTGTACGGGAGATCGGCAGGGCGTACGACTCTAGGGGCAAACGCCGACGTAACATTGATCCATGGCAGGATATTGGCACTTGGCCATCAACCCACCGAAACTGACAGCCGTGACAGCCTGGCGTCACGCTGCCGACCCGGTCGGCGCGCTATAACCCTGTAACCAGCCAATCCATCCCCCTGCCCTCCGGCCAAGGTGCCCACCCGATGCGACGTCCGTCCCGCCTCCTCGTACTCGCCGCCCTGGCCCTGGTCCTGCTGGTCGCCATCGGCGCCTGGCTGGGGTCGCGCCGCGAAGCGCCGGCCAACCGCGCCGCCAGCACGATACCGGTGCGAGTGATCGCCGTGGCCCAGCAGGACGTGCCGCGCTACCTCAGCGCCATCGGCTCGGTGCTGTCGCTGCACAGCGTCGAGGTGCGCCCGCAGGTCGAGGGCGTGCTGACCCAGGTGCTGGTCAAGGAAGGCCAGTGGGTCAAGCAGGGCGACCTGCTGGCCACCCTCGATGACCGGGCGATCCGTGCCAACCTCGACCAGGCCCGTGCCCAGCTCGGCCAGACCCAGGCGCAGTTGCAGGTGGGCAAGGTCAACCTCAAGCGCTACCAGTTGCTGAGCAGCGACGACGGCGTGTCCAAGCAGACCCTCGACCAGCAGCAGGCGCTGGTGAACCAGTTGCAGGCGACGATCAAGGGCAACCAGGCGGCCATCGACAATGCCGCGGTGCAGCTCAGCTACACGCAGATCCGCTCGCCGGTGAGCGGTCGCGTCGGCATTCGCAACGTCGACCCTGGCAACCTGGTCCGCACCAGCGACACCCAGAGCCTGTTCAACGTCACCCAGATCGACCCGATCGCCGTGGAATTCGCCCTGCCCCAACAGCAGCTCCCAGTCCTGCAGGGCCTGTTGAACTCAACCACGCCCGCCGAAGTGGAGACCTACCTGGACGCCGACGGCGAACGCAGCCTGCTCGCCAAGGGGCACTTGATGCTGATCGACAACCAGGTCTCGGCCACCACCGGCACGGTGCGGGTCAAGGCCGAGTTCGCCAACCAGGACGGACGTCTGTGGCCGGGCCAGCTGGTCACCGTGCGCCTGCGCACAGCGGTGGACGAGGACGCCCTGGTGGTGCCGCCACCGGTGGTACAGCGCAGCATCGACGGCCACTTCGTCTACCGTCTGGACGGCGACAAGGTCAGCGCCGTACCGGTCAAGGTGGTGTACCAGGACAGCACGCTGAATGTCATTGCCGGGGTCAAGGCCGGCGATCGCCTGGTGCTGGACGGTCAGTCGCGGCTCAAGCCCGGCAGCACCGTGGAGGTCACCCCCGACACCCCTGCCCCGGCGGAAATGGCCGAAAGCAGGAGCCAGCCATGAACACCCGCAACGGGGTCTCGGCCTGGTGCATCGACCACCCCATCGCCACCTTGCTGCTGACCTTCGCCCTGGTCCTGCTCGGTGCCATCGCCTTCCCGCGCCTGCCGGTGGCCCCGCTGCCCGAGGCCGACTTCCCGACCATCCAGGTCACCGCCCAGTTGCCCGGCGCCAGCCCCGAGACCATGGCCTCGTCGGTCGCGACGCCCCTGGAGGTGCAGTTCAGCGCCATCCCCGGCATGACCCAGATGACCAGCAGCAGCGCCCTGGGCTCGACCAACCTGATCCTGCAATTCACCCTGGACAAGAACATCGACACCGCCGCCCAGGAGGTCCAGGCGGCGATCAACACCGCCACCGCGCGCCTGCCCCAGGACCTGCCCAGCCCGCCCACCTGGCGCAAGGTCAACCCCGCCGACAGCCCGGTGCTGATCCTCACCGTCAGCTCGGCGCAGATGCCCGGCAACCAACTGAGCGACTACGCCGAGACCCTGCTGGCCCGCCAGCTCAGCCAGATCGACGGCGTCGGCCTGATCAACATCACCGGGCAACTGCGCCCGGCCATCCGCGTGCAGGCCCAGCCCGAGAAGCTCGCCGCCATCGGCCTGACCCTGGCCGACATCCGCCAGGCCATCCAGCAGACCAGCCTCAACCTGGCCAAGGGCGCGCTGTACGGCGAGCACAGCGTGTCGACCCTCGCCGCCAACGACCAGCTGTTCCACCCCGAGGACTACGCGAAGCTGATCGTCAGCTACCGCAACGGCGCCCCGGTGCACCTGGCCGACGTCGCCAAGGTGATCGACGGCGCCGAGAACGCCTACGTCAGGGCCTGGTCCGGCGAACAGCCGGGGTTGAACCTGGTGATCTTCCGCCAACCCGGGGCGAACATCGTCGACACCGTGGACCGGGTGATGGCTGCCCTGCCCCGCTTGCAGGAAATGCTGCCGGCAGCGGTCGAAGTGTCGGTGCTGCAGGACCGCACGCAGACCATTCGCGCCTCGCTGCACGAGGTGGAGCTGACCCTGCTGATCGCCGTGGCCCTGGTGATCGGGGTGATGGCGCTGTTCCTGCGCCAGTGGTCGGCGACTTTCATCGTTTCCAGCGTGCTCGGTGTGTCGCTGATCGCCAGCTGCGCATTGATGTACCTGTTCGGCTTCAGCCTCAACAACCTCACCCTGGTGGCCATCGTCATCGCCGTGGGTTTCGTGGTGGACGATGCCATCGTCGTGGTGGAGAACATCCACCGCCACCTGGAGGCCGGCGACGACAGCCGCACGGCCGCGCTCAAGGGCGCCGGCGAGATCGGCTTCACCGTGGTATCGATCAGCTTCTCGCTGATCGCCGCGTTCATTCCGCTGCTGTTCATGGGCGGCGTGGTCGGCCGGCTGTTCAAGGAATTCGCCCTGACCGCCACCGCGACCATCCTGATTTCGGTGGTGGTCTCGCTGACCCTGGCACCGACCCTCGCCGCGCTGTGCATGCGCCGCCCCGAGGCACAGCATGACGGTTTCGGCCAGCGCCTGGTGCGCTGGTACGAAAAGGGCCTGGACCGAGCCCTGGCGCACCAGCGCGTCACCCTCGGTGTGTTCGGCCTGACCCTGGCATTGGCGGTGGTCGGTTATGTGGCCATCCCCAAAGGCTTCTTCCCGTTGCAGGACACCGGTTTCATCCTCGGCACCAGCGAGGCGGCGGCCGATGTGTCCTACCCCGCGATGATCGAGAAGCACAAGGCCCTGGCCAAGATCATCGAGGCCGACCCGGCGGTGCGCGCCTTCTCCCATTCGGTCGGTGTCACCGGCAGCAACCAGACCATCGCCAACGGGCGCTTCTGGATCTCCCTCAAGCCCCGTGGCGAACGCGATGTGTCGGCCAGCGAATGGATCGACCGCATGCGCGCGAAACTGGCGCAGGTTCCCGGCATCGTCCTGTACCTGCGTGCAGGGCAAGACATCAACCTCAGTTCCGGGCCGTCGCGCACCCAGTACCAGTACGTGCTCAAGAGCAATGACGGCGTCGCGCTGAACCTGTGGACCCAGCGCCTGACCGAACGCCTGCGCGAGAATACGGCGTTCCGTGACCTGTCCAACGACCTGCAGTTGGGCGCCAGCGTCACCCGCATCGATATCGACCGCCAAGCCGCCGCGCGCTTCGGCCTGACCACCACCGACGTCGACCAGGCGCTGTACGATGCCTTCGGCCAGCGGCAGATCAGCGAGTTCCAGACCGAGACCAACCAGTACAAGGTGATCCTCGAACTGGACGCCCGCCAGCGCGGCAAGGCCGAGAGCCTCAACTATTTCTACCTGCGCTCGCCGCTGTCCGGCGAAATGGTGCCGTTGTCGGCCCTGGCCCATGTCGCGCCACCCAGCACCGGCCCTTTGTCGATCAGCCACGACGGCTTGTTCCCGGCGGCCAACCTGTCGTTCAACCTGGCCCCCGGGGTGGCCCTGGGCGATGCGGTGCAGATCCTCGAACGCACCCAGCGCGAACTGGGCATGCCCGACGCCATCGCCGGCAACTTCCAGGGCGCCGCCCAGGCCTTCCAGAGTTCACTGTCGAGCCAGCCCTACCTGATCCTCGCCGCGCTGGTGGCGGTGTACATCATCCTTGGCGTGCTCTACGAGAGCTTCGTGCACCCGCTGACCATCATCTCCACCCTGCCCTCGGCGGGCCTGGGCGCGCTGATCCTGCTCTGGGCGATGGGCCAGGACTTCACCATCATGGGGCTGATCGGCGTGGTGCTGCTGATCGGCATCGTCAAGAAGAACGGCATCCTGCTCATCGACTTCGCCCTCGAAGCCCAGCGCAACCACGGCATGACGCCGGAGCAGGCGATCCACCAGGCGTGCCTGGTGCGCTTCCGCCCGATCATCATGACCACCCTGGCCGCGCTGCTCGGCGCACTGCCGCTGATGTTCGGCTTCGGCGCCGGCGCCGAGTTGCGTCAGCCACTGGGCATCGCCGTGGTCGGCGGCCTGCTGGTGAGCCAGGCCCTGACGCTGTTCACCACCCCGGTCATATACTTGGCCCTGGAGCGCCTGTTCCACCGCCGCCGGGCCACCGTCGCCCCCGCGCCGACCGCCAGTTGAGACAAGACCATGCGTGTGCTGATCATCGAAGACGAAGAAAAAACCGCCGACTACCTGCATCGCGGCCTCACCGAGCAGGGCTTTACCGTCGACCTGGCACGCGACGGCATCGACGGCCTGCACCTGGCCCTCGAAGGTGACTACGCGGTGATCGTGCTCGACGTGATGCTGCCTGGCCTCGATGGTTACGGGGTGCTGCGTGCGTTGCGGGCGCGCAAGCAGACGCCGGTGATCATGCTCACCGCCCGCGAGCGGGTCGAGGACCGCATCCACGGCCTGCGCGAAGGCGCCGACGACTACCTGGGCAAGCCGTTCTCGTTCCTCGAGTTGGTGGCCAGGTTGCAGGCCCTGACCCGACGCAGCGCGGTTCATGAACCGTTGCAGATCCAGGTCGCCGACCTGTGGATCGACCTGATGGCGCGCAAGGCCAGCCGCGCCGGCCAGCGCCTGGACCTGACCGCCAAGGAGTTTTCGCTGCTCAGCGTGCTGGCCCGGCGCCAGGGCGAGATCCTGTCCAAGACCGCGATCGCCGAACTGGTCTGGGACATCAATTTCGACAGTGACGCCAATGTCGTCGAGGTAGCGATCAAGCGCCTGCGCGCCAAGCTCGACGGGCCGTTCGACAACAAGCTGCTGCATACCATTCGAGGCATGGGCTATGTCCTGGAACATCGTGGGTAGCCTCAGGGGCGCTGCGCGCATTTCGTTGATAGCGTGGGAGCGGGCTTGTCCCGCGATGCAGGCGGCGCCGTGGATGGCACCGGCTTGGCCGGTGTTCGCGGGGCAAGCCCGCTCCCACGCTATCCCCAAGGGCACATGGGCATGAAGCGCTTGCACACAAAACCGAGCAACTCCATCGCCCTGCGCCTGTCGGCGCTGTTCGCCATGGTCGCCCTGGCCGTGTTCGTGCTGATCGGCAGCGCGCTGTACCGCCAGGTCGACCATAGCCTCGACCTGCTGCCAGCGGCCGAACTGGACGCACGCTTCAGCGTGCTCGAATCCACCCTCAACCGCTTCGGCACCTCCGAGCACTGGGCCAAGATCAACAACAAGCTCAACCTGCTGAGCGAAGAAGACCGGCGCATCCGCTTCTGGGTGGTGAGCGGCGACCCGGCCTTCGAGTACGGCCATCCCAGCGAACAGGTGCGCGGCTTCGCCAAGGGCCCTGTAGGCATGCGCGAGCTGCGCCTGTCCGACAGCCCCTACCCCTACAAGGTGCTGGTCAGCGAGCTGCCCGCGCAGGGTGAGCGCCCGCCCCTGCGTTTTCTGATCGGCATCGACACTGAAACCTTCTGGCAGGCCCAGCACAGCCTGCTGGTGGCCATCGTTGGCCTGGCGGCTTTCGGCGTGCTGCTGGCCTCGCTGCTCGGTTACTGGGTCGCGCGTATTGGTCTGCGGCCCCTGCTCGCCCTCTCCGAAGAAGCCCAGACCCTGGCGCCGCCACGCCTGGACGGTCGCCTGCAGACCCGCGACCTGCCGCCTGAACTGGCACGCTTCGCCGGCACCTTCAATGCCGCCCTCGACCGCGTCAGCCAGGCCTATTCGCAACTGGAAGCCTTCAACGCCGACGTCGCCCACGAACTGCGTTCGCCGCTGACCAACCTGATCGGCCAGACCCAGGTCGCCCTCACCCGCGGGCGCAGCGCCGAGCACTACTTCGAGGTGCTGCAATCGAACCTCGAAGAACTCGAGCGCCTGCGCAGCATCATCAACGACATGCTGTTCCTGGCCAGCGCCGACCAGGGCAGCAAGGCCACCGCTCTTACCCAGGCCTCACTGGCCGAGGAAGTGGCCACCACCCTCGACTACCTCGACTACATCCTCGAAGACGCCCACGTCAGCGTCACCGTCAGCGGCGATGCCCAGGCCTGCATCGAAAAGGCCCAGTTGCGCCGGGCGCTGATCAACCTGCTGAACAACGCCGTGCAGCACACCGCGCCGCACCAGGCGATCCAGGTGCGCATCGAGGCTAATGAGGAGCAGGTCAGCATCGCCGTGAGCAACCCGGGGCCGGCGATCGACGACGAGCACCTGCCGATGCTGTTCGAGCGTTTCTATCGGGTGGATGCGGCCCGCGCCAACAGCGGCGGCGGCAACCACGGACTGGGCCTGGCCATCGTCAAGGCAATCGCCCTGATGCACGGCGGCAGTGTTTTCGTGCACAGCGAGGCCGGGGCCAATACCTTCGGTATCAACTTGCCGAGCGCTCAACTACGCGGGTTTGCGGTAAAAGTCTGAGTGTTTTTGCCGCGATCATTACTTTTTGCGCAACAGTGCTTATCTGAACAGCCTCTGTTTCCCCGCTGTTTACAGGACTAACTTTAGCCCTGTCTCCATTAGCACTTGCCCCGCAAGAAGGTTGTTCCAAATGTCCAACAGTATGGGTATTGCCAGCGTTTTCGTCCTGTCTTCCCTGTTGTTGTCGCCCCTGGCCATGGCGGAAGAATCCCCGGCCTTCGTCGCCCGCAACGCCGAACTCGCCGCGGTTCACCAGGAGGCGCGTGACGCCTACGCCGCGCAGCAGTCCGCTGCGGCTAAAGACGCACAGCAGACCGCTTCCAAGGTATCTGTCGATACCGATGCCGATAGTTGACCGGCCACGCCAGCTGTTTCCAGTTTTCCCTGGGCTACACCATGGGCACTGCCTGTGACGATATGTTAGCCTTTCAAAGCCGCTGCCTTTCAGCGGCTTTTTTTATGCGTCGGAAATCTCAGCCTGGCTGTTACGTCTCTAATAAGAACTTGCAGACACGACAATAAAAAACTGCCCCATCGCTTGACCAAAGGAGTTTGTACCGGTGTCTTTCGCGTTTCGTTTCACCCCGTTGTTCGTTGCATTGGCCGCAACGATGCCCGTGGCCGCACAGGCCGATGAAGACAAGGCTGATGGCTTCATCGAGGGTTCCACGCTGAACCTGCATTTGCGTAATGCCTACTTCAATCGCAACGAGAAGAATGCCTCGATCAAGGACAAGCGCGAGTGGGGCCAGGGCGCCGTCGCACGCTTCGAGTCCGGCTACACGCCTGGCGTGATCGGCTTCGGCCTCGACGCCCACGCCATGGTCGGCCTGAAGCTCGACGGCGGTGATGGCCGCGCCGGCACCTCGATCCTGCCGAGCGCGCCAGAAGACAAGGCGCGCCACGCCTTCTCCACTGCCGGCGGCGCGATCAAGCTCAAGGGCTTCGACACCGAGTTCAAGGCCGGTGACCTGTTCCTCACCAACCCGGTGATCGCCGGTGGCGAAAGCCGCATGCTGCCGCAGACCTTCCGCGGCGTCGCGCTGACCAACAACAGCATCGACGGGCTGATGCTCGAAGGCGGCAAGGTCAGCTTCACCAAGCCGTACAACCAGAGCGGCCACCGCCGCATCAACACCTACTACAGCAACCAGACGCCCGAGCAGGACAGCCAGAACCTGAGCTGGGCCGGCGCGTCGTGGAGCGGCACCGAGGGCGTCACCGCCAACCTCTACGCCGCCGAGCTGAAGGACATCTGGAACCAGTACTACGCCGACTTCGACTACACCTACGCGGTCAACGACCTGGTCAGCCTGAACCCGGGCATGCACTTCTATCACACCCAGGACACCGGCCAGTCGAAGCTGGGCAGCATCGACAACAACACCTGGAGCGTGCACTTCACCGTCGCCGCCGGGTACCACAGCGTTACCGCCGCCTACCAGCGGGTCAATGGCGACACGCCGTTCGACTACATCAACCTGGGCGACAGCATCTTCCTCGACAACTCGCGCATGTACTCGGACTTCAACGCGCCGAACGAGCGCTCGTGGAAGCTGCAGTACGACTATGACTTCGCCGGCCTCGGTATCCCAGGCCTGACCTCGTCGCTGTCGTACTCGCGCGGCAAGGCCGACCTGACCAAGGCCAGCCAGGACACCCAGTACTACGCCTTCTACAACGCCGACGGCGAAAATGCCCGGCATTGGGAGCGCGACTTCGACGTGAAGTATGTGTTCCAGGAAGGTCAGATGAAGGACCTGTCGGTGCTGCTGCGCTATGCCACGCACCGGGCCAACGCGGCGTACTCGAACATTCAGGACAACAACGAATTCCGCGTGATCGTGGATTACCCGCTGAACGTGTTCTGATCTGAAACCGATCGCGGGGCAAGCCCGCTCCCACGCCAGGTGGCTTATCAGGCGTGGGAGCGGGCTTGCCCCGCGATGGACTTCAACGGTTACGGTTCAACCCAATCTCCAGGTCATTGATCAGCGCCTTGGCCATGGCACTGAGCATCCGCGCCGCACTCCCTGCTTTCAGGTCCCCTTCCATTTCCGCCTCGGTGGTCAGGTGCAGGATGCAATCCTGCAATACCGACAGCTCATCGAATGCCCGGCTCAAGGGCACACCCGGCAGCACGCGATAACATTCCAGGAAAGTCTCGTCGCCAGCGGTGACGGCCGTTTCGGGCGTGTCGGTCATGACGGTTCCTCCAGCGACCTGGCGTGGGCCATCAGGCAACTCAGCAGTTGGCTGAGAATCGAGATGTTGTCTACCAGAATGTCCGGACGCTCATCGTCGGCGAACGCCAGGTAGACCTCGCAGTTCCGGGTCATCATGGCCATCAGCGCGGCGGCATGCTCCCAGACTTCGGCGAGGGGCAGATGATCAATGATGGAGATGTAGGGGATGGGTGGGTCAGGTACTAGCTTTTTCATTCAAAATCGCTCATGTCGATTGAAGAAATTCGCCACTTGAACCTTTCTCACGGGATTAGGTGGCAACCGTGTACGGGGTGAGAAACCGAGGACATGAAACCCGGCCAGACCAGAGGTCTGCCCGAACACGGCTGCCATTGAAATGGCCGAAAGACATATCGTCAGGTTCTCACACCCGGTCACCAAATTTGGCGACCCGACGACGTTAGCCCTGATGCATTTCCCGGCCTATCCAGACCCTTCCGGCAAGCGCGTAGGATAGGTCCCAAGCACAGCCCAACTGAAGCATTTGGTTTCAGATTCGGAAATGTCGTACGTCAAATCACACGACGAAGCACCTTGGCACCTACCATGCCAACGCAGCTAACTACCGGCTCGAATATTGTCCATGGCATCATCATAGGAAGGCAGATAATTATAATCTGGAGGCAGATCACTGGTTTCAGAAGAGGCCCGATAAGGCGGCTCTGCTGAGTCGCTTCCGCCAGCTGTACCCCAGCTGGGTAGCGGAAGCCCATTTTCAGCAGCATGTTGGAATCGTGCTGCTTCGAGTTTATCGAAGGTCTTATCTATCTTGATTCTATTGCTCTCATATCTTTGCCACGAATTCGAAGTGTCGATCGATGAGTGAGCCTCAGGATTTTTCTCGACTTGACCGCCAAACTTCTTGGCTTTTTTGATCCTGCTAGGCAACTTGTCAATATGGCGTCTGGCTTTCTCGCTCAGACCAGGGTAGTTCTGCCAATCGGAAAAGTCCTGAAGCGGATTTTCGAGCAGTGCCTCCGGCCGCAACGGTCGCAGCTGATTGCGAGTTGGTCTCAGACCTGAATCATCCCGCAAATTCACAGGGTCCCCAGAGCAGTAGGCATAGGCGTTTATCCCCCCTTCGCCAAACGGGCTCAAGCGGTCCGCCGAGATAAATCGCATAAGCCTTGGGTCATAGACACGACGCCCATTGCCCAATAGATAACAGCCGTGCCACTGCGTACGGAGGTATCCACTGAATCCCAATAGCGACAACGCGCCGTTACTCGCGACATCCGCACCATAGGGTGTATAGGCAATAGCATGGCGTCCCCCGCAAACGACTTGCTGAACCGAACGTTGCTGGTCGAGCGACAGCAAGCTGATAGCGTCAAGAACATTCTGGATTGGACTCATGAAAATGCGCCTATCAAGGGACTTCATATCACCCTGGCTGCACCAGACCAGTTTGACAACTGACAATAATGCCAGGTCATGACCACACCGTTCCTCTCCATACGCGTCCAACGACGCCCCTCGGGCGATTCCTGCCTTCTGCGCGATAAGCAGTGACACGCACTCAAGACCTTGATCACGAGTAGAGGCCACCTTTCGCAATGGGCCCACTGAATCAATTCCGTCGGGCAAAACACCTTTGATCTTGTCCGACAATCGCGCCTTGCCTAAAATACCGCCGCCGCTTTCCGGCCCACTCCCCATGGATCCCGGGGCTTATGCAGTTGCGAGCATGACGTTGCCCACCCGATCACCACGATCCGCCCTGTACAAGTCACACCCCGAGCTGGTCCTCAACCTGGGCAGCTGCCTTGCCGTGCTCGCCATAGTGGCCATCGTCGGCTACCTGCTGGCCCGCGAGCGCGACAGCGTCGAGCAATCGGAAATGCGCTCGTCGAGCAATATCGTGCAACTGATCGAAAGCGACATCCTGCGTAACGTCGAGCTCTACGACCAGTCGCTCAAGGGCCTGATCTGGGCCGTGCAGCACCCCGAGCTGCTCAACGTGCCGACCAAGCTGCGCCAGCAGATCCTGTTCAACCAGGCCTTCTCCGCGCCGGTGCGCGGCGACATTCTCTGGCTCGATGCCAAGGGCGACGTGCTCGGCGACTCCACCAGCGCGGTGCCGCGCCAGGCCAACTTCGCCGACACCGTGGCCTTCCAGGCGCACCGCGACCGCCCGGGCCTGGGCCTGCTGATCAGCCCGCCGTTCAAGGCACGGCTGGGCAACCTGGACTGGTGCATCAGCTTCAGCCGGCGCATCTCCGGCGCCAACGGCGAGTTCCAGGGCCTGGCCGCCGGGGCCTTGCGCCTGTCCTATTTCAACGAACTGTTCCAGCGCCTGGACATCGGCGTGGACAGCAGCATCAACCTGCTCAATACCGATGGCCAACTGCTGGCGCGCCAGCCGACCCGGCCGCAGGATCCACTGATCGGCACCAGCTTCAGCGAGCGCCCCAACTTCAAGCGCATCCTCAGCGAACGCAGCGGCAGCTTCACCGCCCGCTCGACGGCCTATGAGGGCCAGCGCCTCTACACCTTCGCCCGAGTCGCCGACCTGCCGTTGATCGTGCTGGTGGCCCACTCGGCCGATGAAGTGTTCCAGTCGTGGCGGCGTACCGCGATCGTGGTCAGCGTGGCCACTGGCGTGTTGTGCATTGGCATCCTCTGGCTGACCTTGCTGCTGGGCCGCGAGCTACGTCGGCGCCACGATGCCGAACTGGGCCTGGCCACCCTCGCCGCCACCGACAGCCTCACCGGCCTTGCCAACCGCCGCCGCCTCGACCAGGTGCTGCGCCAGGAATGGGCGCGCGCCCAGCGCAACCGCAAGCCGCTGGCGGTGTTGATGGTGGATGTGGACCACTTCAAGGCCTTCAACCAGCGCCATGGCCATGCCGGTGGCGACCATGTGCTGCGCGAGGTGGCCACCACCATCGAGCTGTGCATCCGCCGCCCTGCGGACCTGGCGGCGCGTTACGGCGGAGAGGAGTTCCAGGTGGTGCTGCCGGAAACCGAGTTGGCCGGCGCCCGGTTGCTGGCCGAGCGGATTCGCGCCAGTGTCGAGGCGATGCCGCCATTCGGCGATGACGAGCGGTCGGTGACGGTCAGTGTGGGGATTGGCCTGCACATCCCCGGTACCCATCAGGACCTGGCGGCGCTGCTGGGCGATGCGGACGAGGCGTTGTATCGAGCCAAGGCCAATGGGCGGAATCGGGTGGAAGGACCCGCGGGGTGAGTCATGGGGCCGTTACACGGCCCCATGCTGATCAGGACCGAGCGCGGGCTGCGTTACGCAGAGCCTTCACCTGGTCATGATTGCGCTGCACGCCCTGCAGTTGTTTCTCTACCAAGGCATACGAAGTGTCATTGGCCGAGCGCCCCAGTTTGACCAGCTTCTCGCGGGCTTCCTTGTAGGCCTTCAGCGCATGGTCTTCACCACGCTCCACTTCATTGAGCACCGCCTCTTCATCCTTGCCGGTGACCATCGACTTGAGGTTGACCCAGCCACGGTGCAGGTCGCCGCTGATGCTGGTGCTGGTTTCCGGATCGCCGCCCAGGCGGCGCACTTCGCCTTGTAGCTCGGCTGCGGCGCTGGCGCACTCGCTGGCGCGTTGCACGAAGAACGCTTTCAGTTCAGGGTTCTTCACATCCTCGGCGGAGGTCTTGAAGCCTTTCTCACCATCCTTGCTGTACTCGATCAGGTCGTTGAGTACGTCGATCGTGTCTTTGTTGGGGTTACTCATGGCAACAACTCCTTGGCAGGTGATAGTCACCTTGATCGGAGCAGGCTTCGTGCCAGGCCCAGAAAATAAAAATAAATCATATAAATCAGTAACTTGAAGATTTCATAAACACACCCTTAAACGGCGTTCTGCATGATCGCCGCTTGGGTCGTCGTGCAGTTTGCAGTAAGGTCGCGCTTCAACCGCCACAGGCCACCTCCCCGATGAGACCCGAAATCCTGCAACTGCTGGTCACCCGCACCATGCCTTTTGGCAAGTACCAGGGGCGGATCATCGCCGACCTGCCCGGGGACTACCTGGCATGGTTTGCCCGTAAAGGTTTCCCACCCGGAGAGCTGGGCGGGTTGCTGGCGCTGATGCACGAGATCGACCACAACGGCCTGGGCGACCTGCTGGTGCCGCTGCGGGCAAAGATGCCGCGCCGCTGAACGATCAAGAGCCCACGCCACCTGCCGAGACAATTACATCGTTAACTCAAGGACGAACCACCGCTCATGCAAGCTCGCCAATCCGCCTCCTCGGCTTTCGTCATCTCGCTGCTCGTCGCCGGGTGGGGGCTTTTCTACCTGGGCCGGCTGCGCTGGGCATTGATACTGCTGGGCCTGATCCTCGCCGACTTTTTGCTGATCGGCCTGTTCGCCACGCCCAGGGCATTGATCGTCGGCCTGGGTGTCGCTCTGGCGCTGAAGTTCGGCTCGGCGTGCCTGGCCGCAGGCCTTGTGTGGCGCGGCCGCGCTGGGGCTGAACCCGCCGGCGCACGCCTGGTTGCCTACGCTGCGGCGGTGATAGGCGTGGCCGCCCTGCTGCTGGTGCTGCGCGGGCCACTGTTCGGTTACCAACTCAGCCAGATCCCTTCGGGTTCGATGGAGCCGACGCTACAGATCGGCGATCACATCATCAGCGACACGCGCTTGAGCGCAGCGCCCAAGGTGGGGGATATCGTTTTGTACCGCTATCGCAATGGCGAGGCATTCAAGCGTGTGGCGGGGGTTGCCGGCGACCGGCTGGAGATCGTCAATGGCGAAGTGATCGTCAATGGGCGCAACCTGGGGCTGTTCCATGCAGCGCCCGAGCATGTACGCCGTCCCGAGTCGCTGAGCCTGGCACCGACGGTGATTGAGACCGGGCACATCTACCTGCTGGGTGACCGCCGCGACAACAGCAACGACAGTCGCTATGACGGCCAGGTTGCGGTAGCGGACGTGACGGCAAAAATCACCGGGATCTGGTACTCGAAGAACCGCCAGCGTATCGGCACCACCTTCGAATAACCAGCACGGGCCTGCCCCGCGATGGAGTCTGCCGGCCTAGCCCTTGGCCGGCGCCACGACCATCTCCACCTGCTCGCTCTTCTTGATCAGCGCGTACACCACCGCCGTCAGCAGGCTGCCGGCGACGATGGCCAGCAGGTACAACAGCGCATGGTTGATCGCGTTGGGGATCAGCAGCACGAACAGCCCGCCATGGGGCGCCATCAGCTTGCAGCCGAAATACATCGACAAGGCCCCGGTCAGCGCGCCGCCGGCGATGCTCGCCGGAATCACCCGCAGCGGGTCCTTGGCGGCGAACGGGATCGCGCCCTCGGAGATGAAGCACAGGCCCAGCGCCAGCGCCGCCTTGCCGGCCTCGCGCTCACTCTGGGCGAACTTGCGCCGGGCCAGGAAGGTGGCGATGCCCAGGCCGATCGGCGGCACCATGCCGGCGGCCATGGTCGCGGCCATCGGCGCGTAGCTCGACGAAGCCAACAACCCCACCGAGAAGGCATAGGCGGCCTTGTTGATCGGCCCGCCGAGGTCCACGCACATCATGCCGCCGAGCAGCAACCCGAGCAGCACGGCGTTGGTGGTGCCCATGCTGTCGAGGAAGTGGGTCAGTCCCGCGAGCATGGCCGCCACGGGCTGGCCAACCACGTAGATCATCACCAGGCCGGTGAACAGGCTGGCCAGCAGCGGGATGATGAGGATCGGCTTGAGCGCGTCGAGGCTGCTGGGCAGGCGCACCCAGCGGGCGATGGCCTTGGCGCTGTAGCCGGCCAGGAAGCCGGCGACGATGCCGCCGATGAACCCCGCCCCGAGCGTGCTCGCCAACAGGCCGCCGATCATCCCGGGCGCCAGGCCCGGGCGGTCGGCAATGGACCAGGCGATGTAGCCGGCGAGCAGCGGCACCATCAACTTGAACGCCGCCTCGCCGCCGATCTGCATCAAGGCGGCGGGCAGCGTGCCGGGCTCCTTGTAGGCCTCGATGCCGAACACGAACGACAAGGCGATCAGCAAACCGCCAGCCACCACCATCGGCAGCATGAACGAGACTCCGGTCAGCAGGTGCTTGTAGACGCCGGTCTTCTCGGCCGGCGGCATCGCGCCGGTCGCCCCCGCTGCCTCCACCTTGCCCTCGGCCAGTGCCTTGTCCAGCGTGGCGCGGGCCTGCTTGAGGGCGATGCCGGTGCCGCAGCGGTAGATGCGCTTGCCGGCGAAGCGCGCGGCCGGTACTTCGATATCGGCGGCCAACAACACCACATCGGCTGCGGCGATGGCCTCGGCCGGCAGCGGATTGCGTGCGCCGACCGAGCCCTGGGTTTCCACGGTGAGCTGGTAGCCCATGGCCTGCGCCGCCTGTTGCAGGGCTTCGGCGGCCATGAAGGTGTGGGCCACGCCGGTCGGGCAGGCGGTCACAGCGACAATCTTCGGCGCACCCTGCACCGGGGTTTGCGCTGCCTGCACCTGGGCGCCGGCAGCGGCCTCGTCGAGGAAGCCTTCACGGTCGGCCAGGGCCTGGGCCGGCGTGCTCTGGTACAGGCGCTTGCCGGCAAAGCGCGTCAGGTCCACCGGCCCGGTGCTGACCACCAGCACCCAGTCGGCCTCGGCGATCTGCGTTGGCGTCAGGCGCAGCTCCGGGTGTTCGGCGTCGTGCACCTCGACGCAGGTTTTCCAGCCCCGACGCTGGGCCGCGGCGGCCAACAAGCGGGCGCTGAGCACGCTGGACACCTGGCCGTTGGGGCAGGCGGTGACAATGGCAATGTTCATCAGCAGCCCTCTTCTTGTTGTTCTGTAAGGCGCACGGCGGCTTCCAGGCGCTCCAGTTGCTCACGGTCGTGAATGCCGAAGCCGACCTGGGTGACTGCCTGGGCGGCGATGGCGGTGGCGCGACGCAAGGTAGCGGCGGGCGCTTCGGCCTGGAGCAGGCCATGGACCATGCCCGCGACCAGCGAATCACCGGCGCCGACGGTACTGGCGATGCGCACTTTCGACGGTTGCGCATGCAGTGCCAGGCCAGCGGCGAACCAGTTCACGCCCTGCTCGCCCTGGGACACCACCACATGCTCGACGCCAGTGGCGAGCAGCCGCCGTGCGGCCGCGCGTTGCTCGTCCGCGGCCTGCACCGGCAGCCCGAGGACTTCACCCAGCTCCTCGGTGTTGGGCTTGACCAGCCAGGGCGCGGCCTGCAGGCCTGCGCGCAAGGCTTCGCCGCTGCTGTCCAGGGCCACCTTCAGGCCCTGCGCCTTGAGCATCAGCAGCAGCTCGCGCAACCACTCGGGGCTGACCCCCCGTGGCAGGCTCCCGGCCACCACCACGGCGTCATGCCCCGGGGCTACGTGGGCCAGACGTTGCAGCAAGGCGTTGCGGGCGGCCTCGTCGACCTGCGGCCCTGGCCCGTTGATATCGGTGACCTGGCCATCGGCCTCGACCAGCTTGATGTTGCTGCGGGTCTCGCCCGGCACGCGGACGAAGCAGTCGGCGAACCCACGCCAGGCAATCAGCGCCTCGAACGGCGCCAGGTTGTCCTGCCCCAGGAAACCGCCGACGGTGACGCTGTGGCCCAGGTCGGCCAGCACCTGGGCGACGTTCAGCCCCTTGCCGGCGGCATGGCTGTGCTGCGCCTGGCTGCGGTTGACCGCGCCGGCTCGCAGGCGGTCGAGGCTGATGGTGATATCCAGCGCCGGGTTGAGGGTTAGGGTGAGGATCTTGGCCATCAATAACGCTCCACCAGCGCCCGGACTGCCTCGGCGCTGTCTTGTTGCAGGGCCTCGCGCGCCAGCGCGCGGGCCGTCGAAAGGTCGGCCTGGCGCACCAGTGACTTGACTTCAGGAATGCTGCGGGCGGCGACGCTCAGTTCGTCCACCTCCAGGCCCAGCAGCACGGCGACCGCCTGCGGGTCGGCCGCCAGCTCGCCGCACACGCCCACCCACTTGCCCTGGGCATGGGCGGCGCGCACGGTCATGTCGATCAGGTTGAGCACTGCCGGGTGCAGGCCGTCGGCCTGGGCCGACAGGCTCGGGTGACCGCGGTCGATGGCCAGGGTGTACTGGGTGAGGTCGTTGGTGCCGACGCTGAAGAAGTCCACTTCACGGGCCAGCTGCGGTGCCAGCAAGGCGGCCGACGGCACTTCGACCATGATGCCCACCTGCAGGTCGGCCACCGGGATCTCTTGGCGCAGGCGCTCGACCATGGCCTTGGCGGCGCGCCATTCATGGAGCTGGCCGACCATGGGGAACATGATGCGCAGCGGGCGGTTGTCCGCGGCACGCAGCAAGGCGCGCAGCTGGTCTTCCATCACCTGCGGGCGTTGCAGGGTCAGGCGCACGCCGCGCACGCCGAGGAAGGGGTTTTCCTCAGCCGCGATCGGCCAGTACGGCAAGGGCTTGTCGCCCCCGACGTCGAGCGTGCGCACCACCAGTGGCCGTCCGTCCAGGCCATCGAGCACCCGGCGGTACTCGGCTTCCTGGGTCGCCACGTCGGGCAGTTGCGGGTGGGCCATGAAGATCAGTTCGGTGCGCAACAGGCCGATGCCTTCGGCACCTTGCTCCACCACCTTGTCGATGCCGTTGCTCTGGCCGATGTTGGCGAACACTTCGACCGCATGGCCGTCGCGCGTCCGCGCGGGCTCATGGCGGTTGGCCCAGGCGATCTGCAGCCGACGCTCGCGGGCATCACGCTCTGCCAGGGCTCGTTGCAACTCGGACTCGGCTGGCGCAACCACGACCTGCCCGCGCTGGCCATCAAGCAGCAGCGGCGTGCCGCTCTCCAGCAACAGCACTGCCGCCCCGGCCCCGACCACCGCCGGGATGCCCAGGGCCCGGGCGACGATGGCGCTGTGGGCGGTGGCGCCACCCTGCGCGGTGACGATACCGGCGACCCGTGCCGGGTCCAGGCGCGCCACGTCCGAAGGGCCGACTTCGACCATCACCAGCACATAGGGCTGCTCTGGCTCGGCGCTGTCCTTGACGCCGCACAGTTGCGCCAGCACCCGACGACCGATATCGCGCAGATCGGCGGCGCGCTCGGCCAGCAGCGCATCGTGCAGGGCCTCCTGCTGACGGGCGGCGGCTTCGATCACCGCCATCCACGCAGCGGCGGCGCTTTCGCCCTGGGCCAGGCGCAGCTCGACGTCGTCGGTCAGGGCCGGGTCGGCGAGCATTTCCTGATGGGTGACAAAAATTTCGCCGATGGCCTTGTCGCTGCGTTGCACCAGGGCCTGAAGATCGGCGTGCACCGTGTCGATGGCCTGGCGCAGCCTGGCCCGCTCCTGGGCGGGCGACTCGCCGCGCAGCGGGTAGTCGATATCGCGCTCGACCTGGACATGGGCCGGACCGCTGGCGATGCCCGGCGCCGCAGCGACGCCTTGCAGCGTGCTGCCTGGCGTCGGGGCCTGCAGGGCGGACATCGGCGCCTCGTCCTGCACCGCTGTGGGCGGCAGTGGATCCACCTCCTCGCCCAGGCCCTGCTCGATGGCTGCCAGCAGTACCGGCAAGGCATCGGCGGCGATATCGGGCTCGGCGATCAGTTCCAGCACCTGGCCACGGCGAGCGCCGAGGCTGAGCAGCTTGCTCAGGCTCTTGACCGAAACGGCGGGCTGGGCGCTGTCGTGCAGCCGTATGCGGATCTCGCCCTCGAAGCCCTTGGCCAGCTGCGCCAGTACCTTTGCAGGGCGAGCATGCAGGCCATGGGCGTTGGCCAATACTATCCGGGCGCTCGGCCAGTCGGCGGGCGCCTCGCCGCCGAGCACTTCGAGCACGGCGCGGCTGCTGGTGGCCTGGTAGAGCATCTGCCCACGGCCTTCGATCAACACCTCGCACAGGCGCTCGAGCAGGGCTTGATGCGCCGCTCCGAGGCTGGCCAGGCAGAACAGGCCATTGAGCGGTTGATCGCGGTAGCGCAACGGTTGTTGCGGGGTGACGAAGGCCAACCCCGGTTGGCGCACCTCACGTTCGCTGTGCAGCCACCACAGCCCTTCACCCAGCGGCAGCGGCTCGGTCTGCTGCAGCACGGCGGCAAAGCCGCTGTCGGCACAACCGGCGCGTTGCAACAGACGAGCGCCGCGCCAGGCCAGTTCGTCGAAGTCTTCCGCCGCCAGGTTGAGGCCGACCAGCTGGGCATCCAGCGCCAGCTCGCGTGGCGCTCCTTGCAGTAACTTGAGCAGTGCCTCGGCGCTACCGGAGCGACGCAGCGCCTCGGCCAGGTCGGTTTCACCGAGGGCGCGGGTCAGCAGTTGCAGCAGGCGCAGATGTTCATCGGAGCGGGCGGCGATGCCGATGGCCAGGTAGACGATCTGGCCGTCGCCCCAGTCCACGCCGTCGGGAAACTGCAGCAGGCGTACGCCCGTGGCAAACACCAGCTCGCGGGTCTGCGGCGTGCCGTGGGGGATGGCGATGCCCTGGCCGAGGAAGGTCGAGCCCTGTGCCTCCCGGGCTTGCAGCCCCGCCAGGTAACCCTCGGCGACCAGACCATCGGCAACCAGTCGATCGGCCAGCAGCGCCAGTGCCTCGCCTTTGTCGGCGGCACGCTGGCCCATGGCAATCTGCTCAACGGCAAGCTCGAGCATGACCCTCTCCTTTTGCGGCAGCCCCGTCGGCTACCGAGGTATTGTTGTGGAATTCGACGGCAAAAGCCGCCGAAACGATCAGCACAACCGGCGAAGACTGATTTTCAGGCAGGAAAATTCGCCTTGCTGAAACGTTTAATCTGACCAAGCGGCCACGTTACTCGATAATCTGCCAACGAAAAAGCCCCATCCTGTCGGACAATTGCGACAATGGTCGTCTGCGCGCGGGCCCGTCGATGGGTGAAACTAGCCGGTCAAGCCCCGCAGGCAGTCCCGGAAACAACAAGGAAAATTCGGTGAAACTCAGCGATATCGCCCGTCTGGCCGGTGTGTCCGTAACCACCGCCAGCTACGTCATCAATGGCAAGGCCGAACAGCAGCGCATCAGCAGCAGCACCGTCGAGCGCGTGCGTGCGGTGGTCGAGGCACACGGCTTCACCCCGAACCCCCAGGCCGCCGGCCTGCGCAGCCGCCACACCCGCACCCTGGGCTTCATTCTCCCGGATCTGGAGAACCCCAGCTACGCCCGCATTGCAAAGCAGCTGGAGCAAGGCGCCCGTGCCCGTGGCTACCAACTGCTGATCGCCAGCAGCGACGACCAGCCCGACAGCGAACGCCAATTGCAGCAGCTGTTCCGTGCCCGGCGCTGCGACGCACTGTTCGTCGCCAGTTGCCTGCCGCCGGAAGACGAGAGCTACCGCGAGCTGCAGGCCAAGGGCCTGCCGGTGATCGCCATCGACCGGCGCCTGGACCCGGCGCACTTCTGCTCGGTGATCAGCGATGACCGCGACGCCAGCCGCCAGTTGGCCCAGAGCCTGTTGAAAACCCGCCCGCGCAGCATCGCCCTGATCGGCGCCCGCCCCGAGCTGTCGGTGAGCCAGGCCCGCGCCGGTGGCTTCGACGAAGCCTTGCAAGGTTTCGACGGCGAAGTGCGCCGCTACCAGGGCGAAGCCTTCAGCCGCGAGTGCGGCCAACGCCTGATGCAACAGCTGATCGATGAACTGGGTGGCCTGCCGGATGCATTGGTGACCACTTCGTACGTGCTGCTGCAAGGTGTGTTCGACACGCTGCAGGCGCGCCCCGACGACTCACGCCAGCTGCAGCTGGGCACCTTCGGCGACAATCAGTTGCTCGATTTCCTGCCGCTGCCGGTCAATGCCATGGCCCAGCAGCACGGCCTGATCGCCGCCACCGCGCTGGAACTGGCCTTGGCCGCCATCGAGGACAAGCGCTACGAGCCCGGCGTGCACGCCATCGGTCGCACCTTCAAGCAGCGGATCGCCAAGGCCTGACCATGCGCCTGATCGACACCCACACCCACCTCGACTTCGCCGATTTCGACGCCGACCGCCCGCGCCTGCTGGCCAACGCGGCGGCGCGCGGGGTGGAGCGCATGGTGGTGCTGGGGGTGTACCAGGACAACTTCCAGCGAGTCTGGGACCTGGCCTGCGCCAACGAAGGCGTGTACGCGGCACTGGGGCTGCACCCGATCTACCTCGAGCAGCACCTTCCCGAGCACCTGGCGCAGTTGCGCGACTGGCTCGAACGCCTGCGCGGCAATCCACGCCTGTGCGCGGTGGGTGAGTTCGGCCTGGACTTCTACCTGCCCGAACTGGACCCGACGCGCCAGCAGGCGTTGTTCGAGGCCCAGCTGCAACTGGCCTGCGACTTCGAGCTGCCGTCGCTGCTGCACGTGCGCCGCAGCCACGCCCAGGTGATCGCCACGCTCAAGCGCTACAAGCCGGCGCGGGCGGGGATCATCCATGCCTTTGCCGGCAGCTACGAGGAGGCGCGGGAATACATCAAGCTGGGGTTCAAGCTGGGGTTGGGCGGCGCCGCGACATGGCCGCAGGCACTACGCCTGCGCAAGACCCTGCCCAGGCTGCCGCTGGACAGCGTGGTGCTGGAGACCGACGCGCCGGACATGGCGCCGGCGATGTTCCCGGGGCAGCGCAACAGCCCGGAGCACCTACCCGAGATTGCCGGGGCGCTGGCCGAAGTCATGGAGATCGAGGCAGCGCTGCTGGCAGAGGCCAGCAGTCGCAATGCCTGCGGGGTGTTTGGCTGGCAGCCCGACACAGGATCCGCGTCGGCCTCGATCACACCCTGAACGCCCCGATCAACCGTTTGAGCTCCACCACCTGCGCCGACAACGCCCGGCTGGCATCTTCGGTCTGACAAGCGCCTTCGGTGGTGTCCTGCGCCGCACGGTTGATCGCCACAATGTTCTGGTCGATGTCGTGGGCCACGGCGGTCTGCTGCTCGACGGCGGCGGCGATCTGCTGGTTCTGTTCGACGATCCCGCCCACCGCGCCAAGGATGTTGCCCAGTGCCTGCTGCACCTGGCGCGCTTCGTCCACGGTGCCGGCGGCCATCTGGTGGCTGCTGCCCATCACCCGCACCGCCGCGCCCACGCCTTCGCGCAGGCGCTGGATCATCTGCGCGATCTCCTCGGTGGAATCCTGGGTGCGCCTGGCCAGGGTGCGCACCTCGTCGGCGACCACGGCAAACCCCCTGCCCTGCTCACCGGCCCGGGCCGCTTCGATGGCAGCGTTGAGGGCCAGCAGGTTGGTCTGCTCGGCGATGCTGCGGATCACCTCCAATACCCGGCCGATGGCCTGACTGTCGCCCGCCAACTGGTTAACCGCCGCCACGCTCTGGTCGATCTCGCCGGCCAGGCGGGCGATGCTGCCCTGCTGGCTTTCCACCAGGTCGCGGCCCGAGGCACTCTCATGGTTGACCCGCTGCGCGCCTTCGGCGGCCAGGGCCGCGCTGCGGGCGACCTCCAGCGCGGTGGCGCTCATCTGGTTCATGGCCGTGGCCACCTGCTCGATCTGCTCGCGCTGGCCACTGACCGCCTGGTTGCTGCGGCTCGACACCGAAAGCACCTGGCCGGCCTGCTCCTCGACCGTGGACACGGTCTTGCCGACCTGTTCGATCAGCCCGCGAATGCGCCGCACGGTCTCGTTGAAACCACGCCCCAGTTCGCCCAGTTCGTCCCGGCTGCTGGCCTGGAAGCTGATGGTCATGTCGCCGGCGGCCACCTTGTCCATGGCGGTGCCCAGGTTGCCGAGGGTTTCCCGGGTGGAGACGTAGAAGCCGCTGTAGAGGTAGATGATCAATGCGAAGACGCAGGCCAAGGCCGCCACCAGCGCGACCGTGCGCAGGCGGTGCTGGCCGAGGCGCTCTTCCAGTTGCCCGTGCAGATGGGCCAGTACGGCATCGTTCAAGCGGTAAGTCTGCGCCATCAGGTCGCTGGTCTGCTGGTAGAAACCGGCCCACGGCGCGTCCAGGCTCTCGGCCACCACCACCTGGTCCTCGAACAGGGTCGCCGCCTGCTTGACGGTGGCCTGGCTGGCCTGGGCGCTACCGGCGAGCGCGAGCTTGAGCCCGGCATCGGTTGCCAGGGCGTCATCCAGGCGAATGGCGTAATCGGCGGACAAGCGTTCCAGGCGCTGTAGCAGGTCTTCGAAACGCGCGCTGCCCGAGGAGTCCATGAAGCCACGGCCCAGGGCCACCGCGCCCATTGCCCGGCCCTCACCGATGGCCTGGGTCACCTGGGCGGTGGCATTGCCGAGCAGCTCGCTCAACTGACGCACCGAGGCCTGACTGTCCTGGCTGAGCCCCGACTGGCTGGCCACCAGCTTGCCCAGCACCTGGGCCTGGGCCAGCAACTTGTCGAACAGCGCCGCCTTGTTCTGCAGCGAGCTTTCGTCACGGGCACTGGCAAAGGCCTCGGCCAGCTCGGCACGCTTGGCCTCGAACGCAGGGTCGCTACCCTTGAGGCCATCGAGCCGGGCCTGGACCTTGTCCTGCAGCGCCGCGATGCGGCTTTCCACATCGCCGGCCTGGCCCGACTGGCCCAGCACGGCGTTGATCTGCAGCAGGTTGCCGAGGGTCTCCAGGTCGCCGCGCAACGTCAGGCTCTCGGACAACGGCGCCAGCCCCTGCAATTCGCCACGGGTGGCCTGGAGCTGGCTGTAGGCGTCGCGTACCAGATAAAAGCTGGTGACCAGCATGGGCAGGAAAAACAGGACGCTGATCAGGCTGAACTTCATGCCGAAGCTCAGCCGATTCATCAGTGCGATGGCCGGATAGAGCAGACGCTTCACAGGTCACCTCCTTGAATTCTTGTTGTTCTGCGGGGTAGCACTAGGCCATCTAGGGCCAGTGGCCTTGTATAGCGCAGATTGGAATCAAGGTTTGTAACTTATGGTTAAGCGATCAGCCGGTAGCGAACTGCTCAGGCCAACACGGTCCACAGGGCAAAGCAGGCATACCACAGCACCGCGCAGCGCAGCAGCAGCTCCCACAGGCTGTCCAGCCGCTCAAGACCGCGCTGGCGGTCCTCTTCCTCAGGGATGTCGTCGGCCACCCGGCCGACCTTGGCCACCAGGTGCCCGGCGCTGACGTGCCAGTCGAGCAGCTCGTGCAGCATCACGCGGGTCACCGCGACGAAGTTGCCGACCAGGGCGAAACTCACCGTCATCACCCGTACCGGCAGCCAGTCCATGGCGTGGCGCAGTTGCCCGGCCAGGCTCTGCAAGGCGGGCTGGCGGCTGTTGTCCATGGTCAGCGCCAGCAGGCGGTAGGCCAGCGCCGCCGCCGGGCCGAGCAGGAAGTACCAGAAGATCACCGCGAAGAAGCTCTGGTAGGCCTGCCACAGCAGGTGGCCCTGAACCCGCTTGATCAAGCTCTGGGCATCGTCGGCGGCCAACCCCAGGTCGCGCTCGGCCACGTGCAGCGCGGCCTGTTCGTCACCCCGGCGCCAGGCGTCGCGAAACGGGCCCAGCGCCGCCTTTACATCGCCGCGCCCCAGGCTGTAGATCAATACCAGCAGGTGCACCGGCAACGCCAGCAAGCCATAGGCCACCGGCTCCAGCACATGCAAAAGCAGCACGAGCAGCGCCACCGGTGCCAGGATCAGGATACTCAGCGTCCACCACGGGTGGACCTTGCCGCTGCGCTCCAGGCGCACCAGCTCGCCCAGATAGAAGCCGTCGCGCTGCAACCGCTGGCGCAGGGCCGAGAACTTCTCGACCCACAATGCCAGCACCAACACCAGAAAACTCATGCCTTGTCCTCGTTGCGTTGCAGGGCAGCCCGGTAGCGCAGCCAGTCGAATGCCGGGCCCGGGTCGGTCTTGCGCTGCGGGGCGATATCGTTGTGGCCACAGATGCGCTGGGCGTCGATCACTGGCCAAGCCGCGCGGATCTCGCGGGTCAGCCGCTCCAGGGTGGCGTACTGGGCATCGGTGTAGGGCAGTTCGTCGGTGCCCTCCAGCTCGATGCCGATGGAAAAATCGTTGCAGCCCTCGCGCTCGCCGAAGCGCGACACGCCGGCATGCCAGGCGCGGTCGAGCAACGAGACGAACTGGGTCACCGCGCCATCGCGCTCGACGAACAGGTGCGCCGAGACGGTCAGGTGGTTGATGGTCGCGAAGTACGGGTGCTCGTCCGGGTCCAGGCGGTTCTGGAAGAACTGTTGCACCTTGCCGGTGCCGAAGCAGGCCGGAGGCAGGCTGATGTTGTGGATGACCAGCAGCGCAATGGCCTCACCTTCGGGGCGGGCGTTGAAGTTCGGCGAGGGGCAGTGGCTGACGCCGGTGAACCAGCCGGTCGCGCGGTCCAATTGCATGGTGCAGATCCTGAAATGACGCCCGAGACAGATAGTCAGTATGCCGTGGGCGGCCAGTGCTTGCATGTAAATGATTGTGCAGGAGGCTTCAGCCTTGCTGTGCCTGCTGCCCACGCAATTGCTCCAGCACCGCCTCCAGCGCCCGCTCGAACAGCAGGCCATCGTCCAGCAGGCGTACCTCGCCACGACGCAGGGCCATGGCCAGGCCCATGCGGTTCCATTCGCGCACCTTCATGCCGGTGCGGTTGCTGAAGACCAACCGGTCATTGCTGTCGATACGCGCCACCAGCTTACAGCGCAGCGGCTCGTCGTCGTCCATCACCTCGACCCAGGTGCCGACCTGCAACCGCTGTACCTGATGAACGGCAGGGTCATGCTCGTCGAGCGGCAGGCCAGCGTCCAACTCGGACTCATCGCTGACGACCAGCACGATATCGTCCTCCACCCACACTTCGTCCAGCGCGGCATCCGCCTCCGGCGTGCCGCCACAGGCGCGCTGGTGCAGCTTCTCCAGTTGCAGGAAGAAATCACGGGTGGCGGCGGAGTCCAGCGCCACCCCCGCCAGACCGTCGCGCAGCGCCTTGAGCAAGCCCGGCACCTGCTCCAGCAGGCGCTGCGGCTCACGGTACGGGGCAATGCTGACCAGCAGGTCGTCCACCGTCGCCAGGGCCTCGGCCCAGGCTGGCGAAGCCTCACCCTGCTTCAGCCAGGCCAGCAGCAGCACCTGGCTCCAGGATTGAACCAGCATCTGCACCACCACCTGCGGCAGCACCCGGCCATGCAGGCGGTCGTTGAGCTCCTGCTGCACACGCTGGCGGGCCAGCAGCGTACGGGCGCGGCCCTCCTCGGCGTCACGGGTGCGCTGTTCGAGCAGTTCGTTGCGCCGACGTTCATCCTGGCTGAAAGCGAGAAACTCATCGAGCAGTTCATCAAACAGGGCGCAATCGTCGGAAAAGTCATTGAGCAGGCGCTGCACGATCCGTTCGACGCGCAGGTGCAGGCTGTCGCGCAGCCCCTCGGCCTCGGTCTCCCAGCCAATGGCCGCGGCGGCGATTTCGTTGAGCAGGCGGCGCGCCGGGTGGCTGCCACGGCTGAACATGCCCTTGTCGATCAATGCCACCTTGAGCACCGGGATGTGCAGGCGGACGATCAACGCGCGCAGGCTGGCCGGCAGGTTGTGGTCACCCTGGATGAAGGTGAACAGCAGGTCGACCAGGTTGATCGTGTCTTCGTCGTCGGTGGCAATGCGCCGCCGCGTGCCGCTGCGCACGCTGACCCGCAACAGCAGTTGCTCCAGCTGCTGGCCGAGGTTGAAGTCATCCGGCTCGCCAGGGGCCGGCACATAGTGCTGCAAGTGGGTGAGCAGGCGCAGCAGATCGCCGGTACTGGTCGGCTGGGCCGCACCGGCCGCCTGCAAACGCGGCGTGACCCGCCCGCGCACCGGCGCCAGCAGCGCCTGCACCGAGGCGAAGAACGCCTGGCCGGCGGAGTCGGGCAGGCCGCCCGGCATGACGCTGGCCGGCACGCGCCTGGCAATGCCGCGCCGGTCCTCGGCACGGCGCCGTGGCGCGGGCAGCAGGTCCGGCAGCACGCCGGCACTGGCGAGCAACTGGCTGGCCTCGCCGTAGAGCAGGTCGAGGTCGCGCAGCACATAACGCTCGTACAGCTTGAGCAGCACCATCTTGACGTTGGCGCCGACCCCCAGGTTGCGCCCGGCATCCAGGAAGTAACCGCAGAGGTTGCCTGGCCCGAGTGGGTTGTGCACGGTCTCCAGCGGCACCTCCAGCAACGTGGTGAAGCGCAGGTTCAGTTGATCGAGCAGAAACCCGTCACGCGACAGCACCCGATCGACCATGGCCTGCACGGCCACGGTTCGCTCCAGCGCCGACCTGTCCTGGGTCTGTGACCTGACCAGGGCCTCGAGCCCACCGCCCTGGCCGATACGGGCAAAGGCGTCGTAGAAGGTGTCGAGGAACCCGCGCTCGATGCTCTTGCGCTTCAGGCGCAGGTCGCGCATGGCTTCGAAGTACAGGTTCTGGTCGAGGCGGCCACTGGCCTTGTCGGCCATTTCGAAAAGGGTGTCGTCAGCATTGTCGAACAGCGCCTGCAAGCCCTGGCGCAATTGCAGCGCGGCTTTGTCGCGCACCTGCAGGAGCAGGACCGGAAGGCATGGCGAGGGCGCGCGCGCACCCCGGTCGATGGCCGCCGCCAAGGGCACCACCTTGCCTTCATCATGCATCCCGGACTCCTTGCTGGATGTTGCGTTGTTCGACTGGAAGTGAAATCGTCAAAGCTATGACGCCAATTACAAGGCGCCATTATCGGTGAAAATTCTGACAGCTGCTAGCACGCCTTTCGCACGCCTCAACGGACAATGCATTTGCACAATTGCTCAAACCGCCTGACCAAAGGTGATCGGCACGGCAGCTGTACACGTCGCCCCCCTGCCCTATAATCGCCGGCACCTAGCTTGTGGAGCCGACCATGCCGAACCTACGCCTCGCCGACCTGACCGCCGAAATCGAAGCCAACGTGCGCCGCGCGCTGCTCGAGGACATCGGCGGCGGCGATATCACCGCCCAGCTGATCCCGGCCGAGCGCCTGGCCAAGGCGACCATCATCACCCGCGAGGACTGCGTGATCGCAGGCTCCGCCTGGGTCGATACGGTGTTCCGCCAGCTCGACCCGCGGGTGGCGGTGCACTGGCAGGTGGCCGATGGCGAGCGCGCCACCGCCAACCAGGCGCTGTTCCACCTCGAAGGCCCGGCACGCTCGCTGCTCAGTGGTGAACGCTCGGCGCTGAACTTCCTGCAACTGCTCTCGGGCGTTGCAACCCGCGCGCGCTTCCTGGCCGACCTGGTCGAGGGCACCCAGGTGCGCCTGCTCGATACCCGCAAGACCCTGCCGGGCCTGCGCCTGGCGCAGAAGTACGCGGTTACCTGCGGCGGCTGCTACAACCACCGCATCGGCCTGTACGACGCGTTCCTGATCAAGGAGAACCATATCGCCGCCAGTGGTGGCGTGGCCGAGGCCGTGGCGGCGGCGCACCGCATCGCCCCGGGCAAGCCGGTGGAGATCGAGGTGGAAAGCCTGGACGAGCTGCGCCAGGCGCTGGCGGCGGGCGCCGATATCGTCATGCTCGACGAACTGAGCCTGGATGAAATGCGCGAAGCGGTACGCATCACCGCGGGCAAGGCCAAGCTCGAGGCCAGCGGCGGGGTCAACGAGACCACCCTGCGGGTGATCGCCGACACCGGTGTGGACTACATCTCGATCGGTGCGATGACCAAGGATGTGAAGGCGGTTGACCTGTCGATGCGACTGAGCCTGTGAGCTGAATCGCAGGTACAAAAAAACCGGCCAGATGGCCGGTTTTTTCATTGTGAGGCAAGCCCGCAGGGGCTGGATCAGTGCGCGGCGTTGGCCAGGCCGTCCAGGTAACGCTCGACGTCCAGGGCCGCCATGCAGCCAGCGCCGGCGGAGGTGATGGCCTGGCGGTAGACGTGGTCGGCCACGTCGCCGGCGGCGAACACGCCCTCGACGTTGGTGGCGGTGGCGTTGCCTTCACGGCCGCCGTGAACCACCAGATAGCCGTCCTTCAGGGTCAGCTGGCCTTCGAACAGCGAGGTGTTCGGGGTGTGGCCGATGGCGATGAACACACCGTCAACCTTGATTTCGTCGAAGCTGCCGTCGTTGTTCTTCAGGCGCGCACCGGTCACGCCCATGTTGTCACCCAGCACTTCGTCCAGGGTGGCGTTGAGCTTGAGTTCGATCTTGCCTTCGGCGACACGGGCGTGCAGCTTGTCGATCAGGATCTTCTCGGCGCGGAAGGTGTCGCGACGGTGTACCAAAGTCACCTTGCTGGCGATGTTGGCCAGGTACAGCGCCTCTTCCACGGCGGTGTTGCCGCCGCCGACGACCGCCACCGGCTTGTTGCGGTAGAAGAAGCCGTCGCAAGTGGCGCAGGCCGACACGCCCTTGCCCATGAAGGTTTCTTCCGACGGCAGGCCCAGGTAGCGAGCGCTGGCACCGGTGGCGACGATCAGCGCGTCGCAAGTGTAGGTGCCGCTGTCACCGCGCAGGGTGAACGGCTTGTTGGCCAGGTCGACGGCGTTGATGTGGTCGAAGACGATCTCGGTCTCGAAACGCTCGGCGTGCTCCTGCATGCGCTGCATCAGGGCCGGGCCGGTCAGGCCGTGGGGGTCGCCCGGCCAGTTGTCGACTTCGGTGGTGGTGGTCAGCTGGCCGCCCGCCTGCATGCCGGTGATCAGCAGCGGCTTGAGGTTGGCGCGGGCGGCATACACCGCGGCGCTGTAACCGGCAGGGCCGGAACCGAGAATGATGACGCGCGAATGACGTACTTCGGACATGTCGAACTCCTGTCGAGCGGGCCGCACGGGGCCGGCGTCTGTGCGCCGGTTGCGCCAGCTGGAATTAAAAGGGACCCACGCAGCACTTGGGGAAGGCTACAACGCGTTGGTCCAAAACCAAAAAAGTTGAGCGCACTGTAGCGAGGCCGCAGAGATTAAGGAAATATCCTTCGACAATCCACCTTATAGACAGTCTCTATCCGCAAAGGAAAACGCCAGGCATTGTGCCTGTGCTTTGTTACACGCCGTTTCCCGGAGGCGCGGCGCCTTTCGTCGGCGCGCCAAACTCGGTAAGGTCAGCGCGTTTTCCTCAAGCGGAGCACTCCGATGCAAGCCCCCGTCCTGTCCGGCCCGCAGTACCTGCGCGAAGGCCTGAAACTGGTCCTGAGCCCCAGCCTGCGCCTGTTCGTGCTGCTGCCCCTGGCGGTCAACCTGCTGCTGTTCGGCGGCCTGATCTACTTTGCCGGCCACCAGTTCAGCCTGTGGGTCGATGCGCTGATGCCCACCCTGCCCGACTGGCTGGGTTTTCTCACCTACATCCTGTGGCCGCTGTTCGTCGCCCTGGTGCTGTTGATGGTGTTCTTCACCTTCACCCTGCTGGCCAACGTCATCGCCGCGCCGTTCAACGGTTTCCTGGCGGAAAAGGTCGAAGTGGTGGTGCGCGGCCAGGACAACTTCCCGCCCTTCAGCTGGAGCGAGCTGATGGCCATGGTGCCACGTACCCTGAGCCGCGAGATGCGCAAGCTTGGCTACTTCCTGCCACGGGCCATCGGCCTGTTCATCCTGTCGTTCATCCCGGTGGTGAACGTGATCGCCGCGCCGCTGTGGCTGGTGTTCGGTATCTGGATGATGGCCATCCAGTACATCGACTACCCGGCGGACAACAACAAGATGAGTTGGCAGGACATGCTCGCCTGGCTGCGCGCCAAGCGCTGGCAATCGATGGGCTTTGGCGGGATCACCTACCTGGCGCTGATGATTCCGGGGGTCAACGTGCTGATGATGCCGGCGGCGGTGGCCGGGGCGACGTTGTTCTGGGTGCGTGAGCGCGGCTGAATGAGTGCCATCGCGGGGCAAGCCCGCTCCCACTGGATCCGTGGGAGCGGGCTTACCCCGCGATGGCTTGAGTTCGGTCAGTGGCTCAGCTGGCTGGAAAACTGCCCCACCGCATCCACCACCTTCTTCGCCCCCTCCTGGATCTCGACGATCACCCCGCCGGTATCGGCGGCCAAGGCCAGGCCCTGCTCGGCCTGACGCTTGCTGGTGTCGATGATGTCCACCGCGGCCTGGGCCAGCTGTTCGTTCTGCTGCACCACCTTGGCGATTTCCTCGGTGGCGCTGCTGGTGCGCGAGGCCAGTTGGCGCACTTCGTCGGCGACCACGGCGAAACCACGGCCCTGTTCGCCGGCCCGTGCGGCTTCGATGGCGGCGTTGAGCGCCAGCAGGTTGGTCTGCCCGGCGATGTCGCTGATGGTCTTGATGATCGCGCCGATCACCTTCGACTGCTTGTCCAGTGCCTGGATGCCCTCGGCGGCTTCCTGCATCGAGCCCTCCAGCCCACGCATCACCTCGACGGTCTGGGTTACCACGTCGGTGGCCTTGCGCGCGCTGTCGTCGGTTTCCAGCGAGGTGGTGTAGGCGATGTCGGCGGCCTGGGCCACGGCCAGTTCCTGGTTGACCTGGTCGGTGATCACAGTGGCGAACTTGACCACTTTGTAGAGCACGTCATGGGCGTCGATGATCGGGTTGTACGAGGCCTCCAGCCACACCACGCGGCCATGGGCATCGATGCGCTTGAAGCGCTCGGCAACGAATTCGCCGCGGCGCAGCCTGTTCCAGAACTCCTGGTAGCCCGCCGAGTTGGCTTCTTCCGGCTCGCAGAACATGCGGTGCGACTTGCCACGGATCTGTTCGAGGGTGTAGCCCATGGTCTGCAGGAAGCGGTCGTTGGCGGTCAGCACCTGGCCTTCGAGGTTGAACTCGATCACCGCGGTGGAGCGCATCAGGGCCTTGATCAGGCTCTCATGCTCGCGGGACGTCTCGATGGTGCGGGTCAGGTCGCTGGAGTGCAGGGAGAAGTACTTGATGCGCCCGTCGCTGTCCTTGACCGGTTGCAGGATCGAGCGCAGCCAGGCCTCTTCGCCGTTGCCACGCAGCAGGCGGAAGGCGCCGTTGAGGTGCTCGCCCCGGGTGATGGCGTGCTTCATGCGCTGATAGAAATCGAGCTTCTTCACATGGGCCGGGACGATCTCCTCGATATTGCGCCCGATGAGCTGCTCGGCGCGGTAGCCCATTTCGGCCTCGAAGTTGCCGTTGACCGACTCGATGCGCCCCTGTGGGTCGAGCTGGAGCACCAGCATCTCGCTGTCGAGGCTGTTCTTGACTTGCTCGATGGACATCAGTTCTTCGCGCAGTTGCTGGATTTCTTTCTTCAGTTTGCTGTTGAACATGGCCGCTCTCCCGGAGCGTATTCCCGTAGTCGAATGCATCTGCATCGGCTGCGTCCCGTGAGTTCTTGAGTGCGTTGCAAGGAAATATTCATACGGATGAAACTGCCGGAAATCAGGCGTCATCCGCACGTCACAAAGGCGTCATATGGCCGCAACGGGGGCGGCGGACACTTTTTGTCATGAACACACCGTCCTTGCGCATCACCCTGGTCAGCGAAACCTTCCCACCCGAGATCAATGGCGTGGCCAACACCCTCGGCCGCCTCAGCGAGGGTCTGCGCCAGCGCGGGCATCAGGTCGAACTGATCCGCCCGCGACAGGCCGCCGACAGCGCAACGGGCAACGATGACGAACTGCTGCTGTGCCGTGGCTGGCCACTGCCCGGTTACCCCGGCCTGCAGTGGGGCGAAGTGTCGATGCACAAGCTATGGCGTCGTTGGCGTCGGCAGCGTCCGGACGTGCTGTACATCGCCACCGAAGGCCCCTTGGGCCTGAGCGCCCTGCGCGCCGCCCGGCGCCTGGGCGTGGCGGTAGTCAGTGGCTTTCACACCAACTTTGCGCAGTATTCGGGGCAGTACGGCCTGGGGCTGCTGTCGCGGCTGCTCACCCACTACCTGCGCTGGTTTCATCGGCGTACCGCCATCACCCTGGTGCCCAGCATCAGCCAGCGCCTGGAGCTGGAACGCCGCGGCTTCGAACGCCTCGGCCTGATGGCCCGCGGTGTCGATGCCGGCCTGTTCAACCCGGCACGGCGCAGCCAGGCCCTGCGCGGGCAGTGGGGGCTGGGCGCGGATGACCTGGCCGTGCTGCACGTCGGACGCCTGGCCGCAGAGAAAAACCTGGCCTTGCTGCGCCCTTGCATGGAAGCCCTGCTCAAGGCCTACCCGCACCGGCGGCTGCGCCTGGTGATCGTCGGCGATGGCCCACTGCGCGGCCAGCTCGAACAGCAGTTGCCCGATGCGGTGTTCTGCGGTGCGCAGCGCGGCGAGGTACTGGCCGAGCACTATGCCAGCGGCGATTTATTCCTGTTCCCGAGCCTGACCGAGACCTTTGGCAACGTGGTGCTCGAGGCGCTTGCCTCGGGCCTTGCCGTGGTCGCCTACGATGAAGCCGCCGCCGCCCAGCACATCCGCCACGGCCATAGCGGCGCGTTGGCCATGCCGGGTGACCAGGCGGCATTCATCGACGCCGCCTGCTGGTTGCTGGAGGAAAGCGAAACCCTGCGCCGGGTGCGCCTCAATGCCCGCCAGCACGCCAGCCGCCAGGGCTGGCCGGCGATCATCGAACAGTTCGAGGGTTACCTGTACGGAGCCTGCCGCGAGTTGCAGAGCACCCGCGAACAGACGCCGCCCCTGGTGATCAAGCCAGGTTCGTCAACGCCTCACGGCTGAACGGCAACACGTCTCCCTCACGCCCCTCGCGAACCTTGCGCGCCCATTCGGCATCCACCAGCAAGGCGCGGCCCACAGCCACCAGGTCGAACTCCTGGTCCTGCAGGCGACGCAGCAAGCCTTCGAGGCTGGCCGGCTTGGCCACCTTGTCGGTAGCGACCATGAACTGCAGGAACTCGCCATCCAGGCCGACGCTGCCCACGGTGATGGTCGGCTTGCCGGTGAGCTGGCGGGTCCAGCCGGCCAGGTTCAGCTCGCTGCCCTCGAATTCTGGCTCCCAGAAACGCCGGGTAGAGCAGTGGAAGATATCCACACCCGCCTCGGACAAGGGCTTGAGGAACGCTGCCAGGGCCTCGGGGGTCTGCACCAGGCGTGCGTTGTAGTCCTGCTGCTTCCATTGCGAGAAGCGCAGGATGATCGGGAAATCCGCGCCCACGGCCTGGCGCACGGCCTGGATCAGTTCGATGGCGAAACGCGAGCGTCCGGCCAGGTCACCGCCGTATTCGTCGTCGCGACGGTTGCTGGCCTCCCAGAAGAACTGGTCGATCAGGTAGCCGTGGGCGCCGTGGATTTCCACACCGTCCATGCCGATGGCCTGGGCATCGCGCGCGGCCTGGGCGAAGGCGGCGATCACCTCGCGAATGTCGTCGTGGCTCATCTCCTGGACCAGTACCTGACCATCCTTCTCCTTGCCGCTCGGGCCATAGCCCGGCACCTCGGCATCCGGCTCGGTGCCCAGGCGGCGCACACTGCCCACGTGCCACAGTTGCGGCACGATGCGCCCGCCTTCGGCATGGACCGCGTCGACCACACGCTTCCAACCGGCCAGGGCATCTTCGCCATGGAAGCGCGGCACATTGGGGTAGCCATTGGCGGCCTTGTGCCCGACCGTGGTGCCCTCGGTGATGATCAACCCGACCCCGGCGGCGGCGCGGCGACGGTAATAGTCGACTACTGCGTCATGGGGCACGCCCCCGGGGCAGAAGGTGCGGGTCATCGGTGCCATGACCACTCTGGTGGGCAGATCGAGGGTGCCGAGGGTGAAGGGCTGGAACAGAGGGTTGCTAGACATGCGGCGCTCCCGACAGGTGAGGAAATGCGCCTGAGCTTAGGGGCCGCCTGGCGGATGGCCCAGCATTATTGATTGCAGTGATCGGCCGTCATCGTTGTGAGCAGAGCGATTTGCAACAGGAAATTTATTTTCAGAAAGGGCTTGAATTCATCCGACAGTTGCCTGACTTTAGAGTCAAGAGGCGCAGGAAAACCAACGCCCTCAGTGGCCTAGGCGCGCCTCTCGCGAGCAAGCTGAATAAGGATTGAATCATGCAAATCCAGGTCAACAGCAGCAACCATATCGAAGGCAACATCCGTCTCGACCAATGGGTCCGCAGTACCCTGCAAAGCAGCCTCGAACGTTACGAGGACGACCTCACCCGCATAGAAGTCCACCTGCGTGACGAAAACGGCGCCAAGCCCGGTCCCCACGACAAACGCTGCCAGATGGAGGCTCGCCCTAAAGGTCACCAGCCGATTTCCGTGACCCACACCGCCACTTCGCTGGAGCACGCCGTCGATGGCGCGGCCAGCAAGCTGAACCACGCCCTGGAGCATTTCTACGGCAAGTTGCGTAGCAAGCGCGGCGCCCTGGAACTGAGTGATCCAGACGCCTGACCGACAATGGTTCAGACAAGAACGCCCGGCCTTGCGCCGGGCGTTTTCGTTGCTCACCGATCAGCGGGCCTGAACCAACCTCGGCCGAGCCCGGTCAACTTCTGCAATCATTCACTGCAGAACCCGACCATGAACAATCCCTTCGATCAGATCAGCGCCGCCTTCGCACCGGAGTACCGGGTCAACCTGAGCATCGAACGCCTGGACGGCAGCATCATGCTGACCCTCTCCGACGACAGCGGCGTGGTCGCCAAGCGCCTGATCAGCCAGGCCCAGCGCAACGACCCGGTGCGTCTGCAACGAGTCATCGACAGCATTCGCCTGGGCCTGGCCATCGAGCTGGGGCAAAACCCGCTGGAAGTGCTCGCAGCCCTGACCCGCCCCGCGCAGGGCGAGCGCCGTGTCCCTGTCGTCGGCCTGGCAAACTGAGGGTTATTTGCCCTCGTCCACTTCCTTGCCGCTGGCATCCAGCGCCTTGGTCGACGGGTAGCGGTACGACGCATAGCGCACCACCAGGATGGCGAAGGCCAGCAGCAGGATACCGCCGCACACGTACAGCAAGCCGACATCCGGCGCCTTGTGGTGCGAGACATCGCCGATCAGCAGGCGGGTCAGCGCGGTGATTGCCACGTAGAGCAGGAAGCGGATCGGCATGTGGTTGGTCTTGAAGTAGATCCCCACCATCGCCCCCAGCTCCAGGTAGATGAACAGCAGCAGGATGTCATCCACGCTCACCCCACCCTTGCCCAGCATGTCCAGGAAGGTCACCACCGCCGCATAGGCGGTGATCGCGCCGATACCGAACAGCGCCAGGTAGTGGAAGGCCTCCACACACAGGTTGCCCAGCGAGTCGGCGGAGCCGTGCAGGCCCTTGCGCAGCTTTTCTGCCCATTTGATGTTCACGATGTTCGATTCCTGATACTGAAGGTCTGGTGCCATGCAGTTAAAGGGCCATGGCTCCTGTCTTGGAAGGCGGTCGATTGCCGCAGGGCACCTGTGGGCTACGCTGATTTTCAGTTTGCCTGGCCATCATTGCGGTTGCAGGGTGATGGCCTGGCGATGTACTGTATAAAAATACAGTTGTCCGCAACCCAATCAGCAAAAAGGCACAGAGGTGATGAATGGCCGTCGAAGTGGTGTACCGCAGCAGCCGCGACCCGGAGCGCTTGTTCATGGATAAGGCCGAAGCAGACCGTCACGACAAGATGCTCGAACTGGCTGAACGCCTGGCCGAGGTACTGCACAAGGCCGTACCTTCGATGAGCGAGCAGCAGGTAGAGGAAGCCGGCATCTACATGGCGAAGAACCGCGATGTGTTCGCCCGAGCGTTCAAGAGCCAGCCCGATGCGCTGGCGGAGCTGCTCGAAGGCGGCGCGGTGGAATGACGCCATCGCGGGGCAAGCCCGCAAGGCCCGTATCCATGGAAAATTTCGTAGGAGCGGGCTTGCCCCGCGAAATGGCTTTCAGCCGTACAACAATCTTTCCGCCAGCATCTGCGCCACCCGTGCCGGCGAACGTTTCTCCGCCTGGGCATGGGCGAACACTTCGGTCAGCCGCGACGGTATCCGCGCCAAGTGCGCGGTAATGGTCCCCAGCCCCTCGCCCCGATGGGTCAGCGCAACATAGATCAACCCACCGGCATTGATCACATAGTCCGGCGCATACAGGATGCCCCGGTTCTCCAGCTGGTCGGCCACCTGCAAGGTGGTCAGCTGGTTGTTCGCCGACCCCGCCACCGCCGCGCAGCGCAGTTGCATCACGCTCTGCCCGTTCAGCACCGGCCCAACGCCACACGGCGCAAAGATGTCGCACGGCGTGCTGATCAAGGCTTCATGGGCCACCGGGTGGGCATTGAGCTGCTCCACCGCCAGGCGCACCTTGCCGGCATCCAGATCGCTGACCAGCAATTCGGCACCCGCCGCATGCAGTTGCTCGGCCAGCGCATAGCCGACGTTGCCCAACCCTTGCACCGCCACTCGCAGCCCCTCCAGGTTGTCACTGCCAAGCCTGGCCATGGAGGTGGCGCGGATGCCGGCGAACACGCCCAGCGCCGCATGGGGCGAAGGATCGCCCGAGGCGGTGGTGCTGGTGACGTAGGGAGTGGCCTGGGCAATGCAGTCCATGTCGAGGGTCGAGGTGCCGCTGTCCACCGCGGTGATGAAACGCCCCTGAAGCGTGTCGACGAAGCGCCCGAACGCCTCGAACAGCGCTGCACGGTTTTCCACATGCGGATTGCGCACGATCACCGCCTTGCCGCCGCCCATCGGCAAGCCAGCCAGGGCTGCCTTGTAGCTCATGCCCTGGGCCAGGCGGATGGCATCGGTCATGGCGCTCTCGTCGTCGGCATAGGGCAGGTAGCGACAGCCGCCCATGGCCGGGCCCAGTTGTTCGCTGTGAATCGCCACCACGGCCTTCAGCCCCGTAGGCGGGTCGATGAACAGGTGCAGTGACTGGGTGCGGGTGCTTTGCATGAGCGCGAACATCGACGGGCTCCCCCGAGAGGTGCTTCTACCAGTATAAACAGGTCAAGGCCGCACACCGCGCGGGCGGACCACTGGACGAAAAGCCGCGCCAGGGCTACAAGTTAAGCGTGATGGAGAAGCCCCATGAACCCACGCCAAGCCTGCCTGGCCTGCCTGGAACGCGAGCCGGTCGCCCTGCTGGAAGCCGCGCTGTGGATAGCCGCCGAGCATGATCGCACTGTCGAGCCCGCGGCCAGCCTGGCCAGGCTGCATGAGCTGCAACGCGAAGTCAGCACCAGCCTGCCGATGCTGCCGGTCAACGAACTGGCCCAGCCCTTGCTGCGCCAGCTCAACGCACTGGGCTACCAGCAGGACGAGTACCACCCGTTGCGCCCGCACGTGGCCTTGATGGACAAGGTGCTGCAACGTCGGCGCGGCCAACCTCTGCTGCTGGCAATCCTTGCCCTGGAGCTGGCACGGCGGCTGTCGATCCCCCTGGAAGGCGTGAACTTTCCCGGCCACTTCCTGCTGCGGGTACCCGGTGCCGACCACCTGCTCGACCCTTGTGGTGGCCGGCGCCTGTACCCCAACGACTGCCGCGAGCTGCTCGCTCGCCAGTTCGGCCCACAGCTGCCGCTGACCGCCGAACACCTGCGAAGCGCCTCACCGATGCAGATGCTCCAGCGCCTGTCGCGCAACCTTCGCCAGTTGCATATCAGCAACGACAACGACCTCGCGGCGCTGATCGATGCCGAGCGGGTCATGCAACTGGGCCCGGTGCAGGTCGGCGACTACCTGGCCCGGGCCACGCTGTACCAGCACCTGGACTGTCCCCAGGCAGAGCGCTTCGACCTGGAGCACGCCCTGCTGCTGACCGACGACCCGGTGCAGCGCCTGAAACTCACGGAACGCCTCGGCCAGTTGCCCAACGGCAAACGTTCAATCCATTAATGCCTCGCCCTTGACCGTCGCTTCGCGCGGCTGCGGTGCGCGGACCCGGCTGATCAGCAGCGCGCCGAGCAGCGCTGGCACGGCGCAGAAGAAGAAGATCTGCTCCACTGGCATGTGCAACGTCAGCAGCAGACTGCCGAGCAACGGTCCGAGGATCGAGCCGAAGCGCCCGACACCCAGGGCCCAGCCGGTGCCGGTGGCGCGCACCTGGGCCGGGTAGAAGTTGCTGACGAAGGCATTGAGCGTCAACTGCCCGCCAATGATGCAGAACCCGGCGGCGAACACACTGGGCACCAGCCAGCGCGGGTCGTCATGGTTAAGGCCAACCAGCACGCTGAACAGCGCCGCGCCCAGCAGCACGCCCGCCAGCAGGTGAGCCTTGTTGGCCATGCGGTCGGCGCACCAGGCCAGGCACACCGAACCGAAGGTGCCGGCAAACAGGAACAGCGAAGTCACCAGGTTGGCCTGGTTCAGCGCCAGCCCGCTTTCCTGCAGCAGCGACGGCAGCCAGCTGATCATGAAGTACAACAGGATCAGGCTGACAAAGAAGGTGCTCCACAGCAGCAGCGTGGGCCGGGCGAACCCCTCGCGAAACAGCGCCACCACGGTGAGCTTGCTGTCCGCCGGCTCGTCGCTGGCGATGCGCGCCGCCGGTACCTGCCAGCCCGGCAGCAGGCGAGCGGTGACCCGCTGCAACCGCGCATAGGGCGGGGCGTCGCGCAGCAGGCGCGGCAGCGATTCAGGCAGGAACAGCGCCAGGAACGGGAACAGCAGCAAGGGCGCCACGCCGCCAGCGAGGAACACTGCCTGCCAGCCGTAATGATCGATGAAGCCCGCAGCGACGAAGCCCCCAGCAGCGCCACCCAGGGAGAAGCCGCAGGCCGCCAGGGTGACCATCAGGGTGCGCAGTCGAGGCGGGGCGTAGTCGGCCATCAGCGCCATGGCGCTGGGCATCGCGCCGCCCATGCCGATACCGCAGAGAAAGCGCGCCAGCATCAGGCTGTCGAGGGAAGAGGCGAACACCATCAGCAGCGTCAGGCTGGCGTACAGCAGCACGCAGCACAGCAGCACCCGGCGCACACCGAAGCGGTCGGCCAGTGGCGTGACCGCCAGCGAACCGACCGTAAGCCCCAGCAGGTTGGCGCTGAACACCGGCCCGAAAGCGGCCTTTTCCAGGCCCCAGTCCTGGGCTAGCGCGGGGATCACATAGCCCAGCACCTGGGCGTCATAACCATCGGTGACCAACAACAGGATCAACAGCAGCAGCAGGCGCCACTGGTAGGGTGACACCGGGCGCGCGTCGAGCGCCGCGCGAAAGCTGGCTATCTGGTTGTGCATCGCAAGGTCCCTGTCTTTTGTTGTTATGAGTGCAGGTGCGGGCGGTGGCGATCAGTCGGGCGTGTCGGGCTGCCTCGCCGGGTGGGCCTGATGGAAGGCCGGGTGCTGCCCAGCCAGGGCGGCCACCCGGCGAATGCGCGGGTAGCCACCGAGGTCGATGTTGAAACGCTCTGCCGCGTACAACTGTGGGATCAGGTAGACGTCGGCCACGCTGGGCGTCGCCCCGAAGCAGAAGCCCTCATCGCCGATCAGTTGCTCCACCGCCGCCAGCCCCTGGCCGATCCAGTGGCCGATCCACTGGTTGACCTGTGCCTCGTCGTGCCCCAACTGACGCAGCTGGTTGAGCACGCTGACGTTGTGCAACGGGTGGATATCGCAGCCGATGATCGCTGCCACGCCGCGCACCCTGGCCCGGGCTTCGGGCGCACGGGGCAGCAGTGACGTTTGCGGGAAGGCTTCCTCCAGGTATTCGATGATCGCCGGCGACTGCACCAGCAACTCGCCAGCGTCCGTACGCAGGGCCGGCACCCGCCCCTGCGGATTGAGCGCCAGGTAGTCCGCCCCGCGCTGCTCGCCCTTGAGCAGGTTCACCGGCAGGGCCTGGTAATCCAGGCCCTTGAGCGCCAGGGCGATGCGCACCCGATACGACGAGGTGGAGCGGTAGTAGGTGAACAGTTCCATCGCCCTGCCCTCCTCAGTTGGCCGCGACGATGGTGCCACGGCATTCGCCGAAGCCGATGCTGGCCACGCCATCGCGCACGCAACGGGCGCGCAGGATGATCTCGTCGCCGTCCTCGAGGAACTTGCGCACTTCGCCGCTGGCCAGTTCCACCGGGTGCTTGCCGCCTTCGGTGATCTCCAGCAGGCTGCCGAACGAGCCTGGCGCCGCGCCCGACAGGGTGCCCGAGCCGAACAGGTCGCCCGGTTGCAGCTGGCAGCCGTTGACGCTGTGGTGGGCGACCATCTGCGCCACGGTCCAGTACATGCTGCGGGTGCTGCTCAACGTGAGGCGATGCGCCGGCAGGTTCTGCTCGCGCATGCGTTCGGTCAGCAGCAGCACTTCCAGTTCGATGTCGAAGGCGCCGGCGGCCTGGTCGCGCTTGTCCAGCAGGTATGACAGCGGCTGCGGGTCACCCTCCGGACGGGCCGGCTGGGCGCAACGGAACGGCTCCAGGGCCTCGGCAGTGACCACCCATGGCGACACCGTGGTGATGAAGCTCTTGGACAGGAACGGGCCCAGCGGCTGGTACTCCCAGGCCTGGATATCGCGCGCCGACCAGTCGTTGAGCAGGCAGAAGCCGGCCACGTGTTCGGCAGCGTCACCGATCGGGATCGGCTGGCCCATGTCGTTGCCCTGGCCAATCCAGATGCCCAGTTCCAGCTCGTAGTCCAGGCGCGCGCAAGGGCCGAAGCTCGGCTCGGTCTGACCCGCCGGCAGGGTCTGGCCCTTGGGGCGGCGCACGTCGGTGCCGGACGGGCGGATGGTCGAGGCGCGGCCGTGGTAGCCGATCGGCACGTGCTTGTAGTTGGGCAGCAGCGGATTGTCCGGGCGGAACAGCTTGCCGACGTTCTTGGCGTGCTCGATGCCGACGTAGAAGTCGGTGTAGTCACCGATCTTCGCCGGCAGGTGCAGCTGGCATTCATCGGCCGGATACAGCGCGGCCTTCAGGGCCGTCTGGTGCTCGCTACCCTCGCCCAGCAGCACCAACAGGCGCTCGCGCAGGGCAACACGGGCCTCGCGACCAAGGGCGAAGAAGGCATTCAGCGCACCACCGACGGTGGCTTCGACGGCAGCCTTGGCCGCCCCCTCGAACAACCCGGCGGCCAGCACGGCCTCGAGGTCGAGGATCGCGTCGCCGATGGCCACGCCGCAACGTGGCGCCTGCTCTGGGCGGCTGAAGATGCCCAGGGGCAGGTTCTGCAACGGGAAGTCGCGGTGCCCGTTGGCGTGCTCGACCCAACTGCGGGCAATGGCGGTGTGGTTCATCGGTTATCTCCGGTTCGGGTTGAAGGTGCTCGGCAAGGTGGCCCAGCAACTATCGTAGTCGGCCTGCAACTGCGGGCTTTCGAGGGCCTGGCGGCTCGGGCGCAGCACCTGGCTGGTCTCGAACATGAAGGCCATGGTGTTTTCGATCTTGTGCGGTGCCAGGTCTACCGAGATGGCCTTGTCGCAGGTCTCGGCATCGGGGCCGTGGGCGCTCATCACCCCGTGCAACGAAGCGCCGCCGGGCAGGAAGCCTTCGGCCTTGGCGTCGTAGGCGCCCTGGATCAGGCCCATGAACTCGTTCATCAGGTTGCGGTGGAACCATGGCGGACGGAAGGTGTTCTCGGCCACCATCCAGCGCGGCGGGAAGATCACGAAGTCCATGTTGGCCATGCCATGCACGCTGGTGGGCGAGGTCAGTACGGTGAAGATCGACGGGTCGGGGTGGTCGAAACTGACCGTGCCGATGGTGTTGAAGCGGCGCAGGTCGTACTTGTAAGGCACGTTGCTGCCGTGCCAGGCGACCACGTCCAAGGGCGAGTGCTGCAGCTCGCAAGCCCAGTGCTCGCCGAGGAACTTCTGCACCAGTTGCACCGGGCCGGTGCTCTCTTCGTAGTGGGCGACGGGGGTCAGGAAATCACGCGGGTTGGCCAGGCCGTTGCTGCCGATCGGGCCTAGATCCGGGATGCGCAGCGGCGCGCCGTGGTTCTCGGCGATGTAGCCGCGAGCCTGGGCATCGAGCAACTCGACGCGGAACTTCATGCCCCGAGGGATCACCGCAATCTCCAGCGGCTCGACCTCAAGCACGCCCAGTTCGGTGGCGATGCGCAGGCGACCTTGCTCGGGCACCAGCAGCAACTCGCCGTCGGCGTTGAAGAACACCCGCTCCATGGAACGGTTGGCGCGGTAAATGTAGATACTTACGCCGGCCGGTTTCTCCGCTGCCGAGTTGGCCACCATCGGTAGCCAGCCGTCGATGAAGTCGGTCGGTTCGGACGGGATCGGTTGCGGGCTCCAACGCAGGCGGTTGGGATTGACGCCTCCCAACGGCCCGTTCAGCGGCTGGCGCTCCAGGCGCTCGAAGCGTGGGTGCAGGGCCGATGGGCGAATGCGGTACAGCCAGGTACGGCGCAGCTCGCTGCGGGTCATGGTGAACGCGGTGCCCGACAGCAACTCGGCGTACAGACCATAGGGGGCTTTCTGTGGCGAGTTCTGCCCGACCGGCAGGGCGCCGGGCAGGGATTCACTGGCGAATTCGTTACCGAAGCCGCTCAGGTAGGCCAGTTCGGGTGAGGTGTCGCGGGTCATCTCGGAGCCTCCGGGCTTCTAGGAGCCATGATGGGCGATTGGCTGCAGGCCCGATCCTGAAACCGGCACCCAGGGCGGCAGCACGTCTGCGTTGCTTTTATCGTAATCGAATTACGACAAACGTAATTTGCTAGCCCGTAAGCGTCAAGCTATAAAGGCGCCATTCCGTTAAAAACAGAACAGACCTACACACTCATGGCCAAAGCCAACAGCAGTGCCGACAACGGCAAACAGAAGGTCCGCTCGGCGGAAGTCGGCACCGACATCCTCAAGGCCCTGGCCGAACTTTCCCCCTCCACCTCGCTGTCGCGCCTGGCCGAACATGTCGACATGCCGGCGAGCAAGGTGCACCGCTACCTGCAGGCGCTGATCGCCAGCGGCTTCGCCGAACAGGACCCGGCCACCAACCACTACGGGCTGGGGCGCGAGGCGTTGCGGGTGGGCATGGCGGCCCTGGGCAGCATCGATGTGCTGAAGGTGGCGGCGCTGCCACTGTCGCAATTGCGCGACGAGCTCAACGAAAGCTGCTTCATCGCCGTGTGGGGCAACCAGGGCGCGACCGTGGTGAGCATCGAGCCGGCGGTGCGGGCAGTGACGGTGGTAACCCAGATCGGCTCGGTGCTGCCGTTGCTCAGCTCGTCCACCGGACTGGTGTTCGCCGCGCACCTGCCCGAGCGCGAGACCGTGGAGCTACGCGACCGGGAACTGGCAGCGCTCGGCCAGACGGCGGACGACTATGCCGCCTTGCTCGAACAGATCCGCCAGCGCGGCCTGCACCATGTGCACGGTTTGCTGATGCCGGGGGTGGACGCGCTGTCCGCGCCGGTGTTCAACGCCATGGGCCAGGTCGCCGCAGTGATGACCGTGGTCGGTCCGACCTCGATCTTCCACGCCGACGAGCACGGCCCGGCCGCCCGGCGCCTGCTCGCCGCCACCCAGGCCACCAGCTGGCGAATGGGATACGGCGCGGATCAGTGAAAGGGCTTACAAAGCATTACGGACTTTTCCTGCGAGAGCAGCCTATAGTTCGCCTCGCACTTTTACTCGAAACGTAAAGGTGAATGTCATAAGCGGCTATTTTTCCCACGGGATCATGCGCTTATTCTGATCTCACTGGCCGGCACGAAGGGCTCTCCCCCCTGCTTTTCGCGCCCGCCCAGGTTCACCGACGTTGATTTTGAAGCTCCTTGATCTAACGTCTCGATTGGCCGCTGCGATTGCAGCGGCCTTTTTTATTTCTGCAAGAATCGCAAGGTCGGCGCCAATCAACCCAACGGATACTTCTGCAGGTTCGCCATCATCTGCTGCAACGCCTGCAGGCTGTCCAGCGGGTGCTGCGCGCCTTCAAAATCACCGATCCGCGCCCAACTGTCCGCCACCTGCTCGGGGGTAAACCCTTCACGCGGATCGAAGCCCACGCCCTGGCTACGCTCCCAGCGCACCTTGCCCACCCAGCCGCCACCCACCTCGAACAGTTCGCCGCTGTCCTGGCATTGCTCGCTGCCCAGATACACCACCAACGGGCTGATCAACTCGGGCTGCAGCCGCTCGAACACCTGTGGCGGGATCAGCCCCTCGGTCATGCGCGTGCCGCCAGTCGGGGCGATGGCGTTGACCAGGATGCCGTGTTTGCGGCCCTCGATGGCCAGGGTCCGGGTCAATCCGTAGAGGCCGAGCTTGGCCATGCCGTAGTTGGCCTGGCCGAAATTACCGTAGATGCCCGAAGTGGACGAAGTGAAGATCACCCGCCCCCAGTTCTGCGCCCGCAGATGCGGCCAGGCCGCGTGGGTAACCTTGTAGGCGCCTTCGACGTGCACGCGGTAGACCAGCTCCCAGTCGCTGTCTTCCATCTTGTGGAAGGTCTTGTCGCGCAGGATGCCGGCGTTGTTGACCAGCACATCGACCCGGCCGAAGGTGTCCAGGGCCTGCTCGACGATACGCGCGCCATCGGTGACCGAGTCATGGTTGGCGACCGCCGAACCGCCCGCGGCGCGGATCTCCGCCACCACGCGGTCGGCCGCCGAAGCGTTGGCGCCTTCACCATGTGTAGACCCACCCAGGTCGTTGACCACCACGTGGGCGCCGCGCGCGGCGAACAGCAGCGCATGGGCCCGGCCCAGGCCGCCACCGGCCCCCGTGACGATCACCACTCGATCCTGCAGACGTACTGGTTCGCTCATGCTCAAGGCTCCTGGCAATGAAGGGATGCAACGCAGTCTCCGCCAGCCGCCGGGGCCGGGCAATCAAGCGCACCGTGGCGAATGCCGCTTGATAACGCCCGGCGATGATCGCCCGGTCAGGACCAGGCAACCTTCAGCGGTACATAACTCATCGGTTGTTCACGAAAGGCCAGGTAGTGGCGCAGCACCTGCACCGGTGCCTCGGTGTGCGGGTAATGGCCGATGCCCTGCAGCACCACGGTGTCCGGATCCGGGACGATTTCCCGGTAGCGCTCGACCATGTGCGCGCCGGACAAAGGATCGACCGCGCCATTGATGAAGCGCAGCGGCACGCCCGGGCGTTGCAGCGCGGCGACCCAGCGTTCGCGCTGGGCCCGGCGCTCCGGCAGGAAGCTGACCAGTTTATGCAGGATCCGTGGGCCACGGTTGGAAGCGATCAGGCTCCAGTAGTCATCCAGGGCGCTCTCGCTGGGATGGGTGCACGGGCCATAGACCTGGGTGACGTTGCGCACCAGGTCGTCGCGCCCGAACGAGCGCCCGACCAGCCAGCCCAGGCGGCTGAGCAGCAGCTTCTGGACCAGCAGCACCCGGCAGCTCTCGGGGAACAGCCCGCTGTTGAGGAACACACAACTGGCCACCTCGAGCCGCCGTTCGTGGTGCCGGGCCAGCAGCTCCTGGGCGACGCTGCCGCCGTAGTCGTGGGCCAGCAGGTGCACCGGCTGGTCGATGTGCAGGTGCGCCAGCAAGGCCTGCTGCAGGTCGGCCTGTTCGAGCAGGCTGTAGTCGTGGTCCGCAGGCTTGGCCGAATCGCCGAAGCCAAGCATGTCGCAGGCCACCACGCGAAAACGCTGGGTCAGGGGTGCCCACAGGTAGTGCCAATCCCAGCTGGCCGTGGGGAAACCGTGAAGCAATAGCAGGGGCTCTCCTTGCCCTGCCGTCCAGTAGCGGATGCTCTGGCCCCGGAAAGTGAAACCCTGGCTCCGGGTGCGCCAGACGCACAATGGAATTTCGGCCAGTGGCATCACGGTCGTCCCGGTGGATACGTGTCGGAAGAGGGCAAGGCTGCGTTCATTGCATGTCACCTCGGCACATACATGTGCTCTCTATGTCGAGGCTCAGTCTAGAAGGCTATACGAAGGTGATAAGTCGCCTTGGCAGCCAGCCTGATGACCGTGCGAGTCAGTGGCACGAACGGTCAGATCAACCTCATCAGCAACGGCGCGGCCAACAGGTTGAGCAGCCCGGTCAGGACCATGACCAGGCCGGCCACCGAGCCTTCCTCGCGCCCGACTTCCTGGGCGCGGCTGACCCCCGCGCCATGGGCGCCGACACCGAACAGAGCGCCCCGTGCCAGCGGTGTGCGCAAGGGCAGCCAACGCAGGAGAATGCCGCCGAACATCGCCCCGAGCACCCCGGTAAACATCACGAACACCGCCGTCAGCTCCGGCACGCCGCCCAGGTCCTGGGCCACGGGCATGGCGAACGGTGTGGTGATCGAGCGCGGCAGCAACGACAGGCTGACCGTATCGTCCAGCGCGAGCAGGTGCGCCAGCGCCCAGGAGCTGCCGATGGAAGCCACGCTGCCGGCGAGCATGCCGACCAGCAGCGCCGGCCAGTGCCGCGCCAGCAGTGCCCGTTGTTGCCAGATCGGCACCGCGAACGCGACGGTGACCGGGCCCAGCACGCCCATCAACCAATGCGTGTTGCGGGCGTACTCGGCGTAGGCGGTGTGCAGCGGCACGGCCACCGCCAGCAGCAAGGCCGGCACCAGGATCAGCGGCGACAGCAGGTAGCGTCCGCTGCGCCGGTACAGCCAGCGGCTGCCCAGGTAGGCGCCCAGGGTCAGGGCCAACCAGAACAGCGGCATGGGTTCAAGGCTCATGGCGCAACCTCCAACGGCACACCAGCTCGACGGTGATCGCGGTGACCACCATCACCAGCAGGGTGCTCAGCGCGATCACCAGCAGGATGCGCCAGCCCTCGCTGCGCAGCAGGCTGCCGTAGTCCAGCAGGCTCATCAGCGCTGGAATGAAGAACAGCAGCATCTCGGCCATCAGCCAGCCGGCACCCAATTGCAGCGTGGCGGGTTTGAGCAGGCCGGTGGCGAACAGTGCCAGCAGTAGCGCCAGGCCCATCACGCCACCAGGAATCGGCCAGGCGAGCCAGGCGGCCAGCTGGCCACCGATCAGGAACAGCGCCAGCAACACCGTCAGTTCGGCGAAAAGGCGTAGGGTCTTCTTCAGTAATGCAGGATTCATGGGCAGGAGTTCCTCGACAACGAGCCCATTGTAAAAGTCGGCCCCCTAGGCCAGAAGCGAATTGTTAGACTAACAGCCATTCCAAAACGGAATCCGGCATACATGGAATTCAAACAGCTGCGCAGTTTCATCGAAGTCGTCCACAAAGGCGGCTTCACCCAGGCGGCGAGCACCCTGCACGTCAGCCAGTCGGCGGTGAGCAAGCAGGTCGCCCAGCTGGAACAGGACATCGGCCAACCGCTGTTGGAACGCCAAGGCTCACAGCTGCTGCTGACTGCCGCCGGGCGCATCGTTCTGGAACGCGGCGAGGCGCTGTTGCGCCAACGCCAGGAACTGCTGAGCGAACTGGACGACCTCAGCCAGATGGCCCGCGGCGAATTGCGCCTGGGCCTGCCGCTGCTGGGCAGTGATGCACTGTTCGCTGGGTTGTTCGCCGAGTATCGACGGCGCCATCCGAATATTTCGATCCAACTGCTCGAAGGTGGCAGCCGCATGGTCGAGCAGGCCGTCAAGAGTGGCGAGTTGGAGTTGGGCGGTAGCCTCACCCCGAGCGACCCGGCGTTCGACTACCAGCCGTTCTGCAATGAACCACTGGAAGCCTTGCTGCCCGCCGACCACCCGCTGGCCGGGCAGGTCGACGTTGCCCTGGCACAGCTGGCCGACACGCCGTTTCTGCTGTACCAGCGCAGCTTCGTGCTCAACGATCGATTGCTCAGCGCCTGCCAGCAGGAAGGCTTCACGCCCAAGGAGGGTGGGCGTAGCGGCCAGGCAGACTTTCTTGCCGCGTTGGTGGCGGCCGGGCAAGGCGTGGTGCTGCTGCCGGCGATCGTCGCACGGGCGCTGGAACGGCCCGGAGTGGTGCGCTTGCCGTTGCGGGCGCCGGATTACCTGAGGTGGGATATCGCCTTCATCTGGCGGCGCGGTGCGTATCTGTCACGGGCGGCGCAGGCGTGGCTGGCATTGTTGCGTGAAGACTCAGCCATGCATTGAGACGACCGGCCCTATCGCGTGGCCGGTCCAGGCAAAATCAGCCTTTCAGCACAGCCGCAAATTCCGCCAGCCACGGCTCGGCATCGGTCTCCGGTGTCACGGTCTCACTGGCATCGAGTCGCAGCATCGGCAGCGCTTCGTTCACCCCCAGCTCGGCGAACAGCTCGCGCATCTGCTCGCCACCACCGCAGTAGGTGTCGCCGTAGCTCGAATCGCCCAGGCCGATCACCGCTCCCGGCAGGCCGCGCCAGGCCGCCGGCAGCACGTCGCGGATCGCGCTGTACAGCGGCATCAAGCTGTCGGGCAGCTCGCCCATGCCGGTGGTCGAGGTCACCGCCAGCAACGCGTCGGGGCCAAAGCCCTCAATGTCCTGCAGGGTGGCGCGTGCCGCGTGCCAGGCTTCAAGGCCGGCGGCCTTGAGCAGCGACTCGGCGTGGCGGGCGACTTCGTCGGCGGTGCCGTACACCGAACCGGAAATAATGGCGACTTTCATCGGGTGAGGATTCCGAAACTGAGTGAAAACGTAGGATACTAGCATTCGACAGTGGCAAAAGGCCGCCTCCGGCTAAAGTCACAGGCTTCTGGATTTTCCGACGAATGACCGGAACGAAGCGGATTGACCACTGTCCACCGCCGTGAAGAAATCGCCGTTACCGATCGCCCCTTCGAGTCAGACCATGCAAGCAGACGCCCTACTCTCCCAGGACGAACTGGATTTCATCCAGGACATGCAGCATTCGCCCCAACTGAACCTGGCCGACCCCATGTCGAGCCTGCTGGTCAATGGCGACCGTCGTCTCAAGGACCTGCTCACCCGCCTGGTGGCCAATGAGCAGGTGACGCTGCAGGCCAGCTTCAACAACCAGCAGCTGAGTTTTCCCCTGCAACTGGTCGAGGATGAATTCCACGCCCTGCACCTGCAACTCGGCTCGCCGGACATCTACGAGGATGGCCCCAGGCTGCGGCCATGGCGCCTTTCGCTGCAGCAGCCGACCGCGCTGCTGGACGATCACGGCCAGGCCAGCGACCTGTGGGTACGCGACATTTCCTTCAAGGGTGTGCTGCTGGAAGTGCGCGGTGGGGCTGAAGCCCCTGCACAATTCAACCTGCGCTTCGCCGCCGAGGACATCCCGCCGATCGGCCTGCACGGCGCCCTGCGCCGGCGCATCGGCCCGCGCCTCGCCGCCTACGACCTGACCCACACGCCGGCCGAAGAGATCGAGCGCCTGCGCGAGTACATCCTCCAGGCCCACCGCAAGGCTCACCCCGAACTGCACGCCCAGGCTCCCTTCACCGCCTGAAGACCGTCCAGCCCCTGAAACTGACTGGTCATGATTGATCGGCGATAATCCGTGCCCGATTCTTGCAAGTCCGCCTGCGCCGCCCATCACCCCGGGCCGCAAGCCAGGGGCCGGCTACCCGCCAGCCCCGTCGTCAGGAGATACACGATGTCTACCCCACCCGTCACCTTGATGGTGTCGCGCCGCGCCGCCTGCGGCCGCTACCAGGACCTGCTGGCCTGGCTGCACGAAGGCGAGCAGTTGGCCACCGACTTTCCCGGCTACCTGGGTTCGGGCATCCTTGCCCCGCCGAGCGAGGGCGACGAATTCCAGATCATTTTCCGCTTCGCCAGCGAACAGACCATGCACGCCTGGGAGCATTCCGCTTCGCGCAGGGCCTGGCTGGAGCGCGGCAACGGCCTGTTCGAGCGCCCCAAAGAGAGGCGCGTGAGCGGTATCGACGACTGGTTCGGCACCAATACAGTGCAAAAACCACCACGCTGGAAGCAGGCAACGGCCATCTGGCTGGCGTTCTTTCCGGTTTCGCTACTGTTCAACCTGCTGTTCGGCCACTGGCTGGCGCCACTCGACCTGCTGCCTCGAGTGCTGCTCAGTACCCTGGCTCTGACGCCATTGATGGTGTACCTGTTCATCCCCCTGTCCACCCGGCTGCTGGCCGGCTGGCTCAACGCCACGCCACGCGCCGCCACCGAACGTTCCCAGGGGCTGCGCAGCCGCTGAGGCACGGGCTCGCAAGGCCGCGCAGTTCGGGTATGCTGGGGCATCACGCACGGACAGACGAACAGACCGCCCGAACATGAACAGCCCAATCCTCATCACCGGCGCCAGCCAGCGCGTCGGCCTGGCCCTGGCCATGGAGCTAGCCCAGGCCGGCCATACGGTGGTCAGCGCCAGCCGCACCTTGCAGGGGCAGGCTGCCCACCCGAACATCCGGCAGTTCCAGGCCGACCTGACCCGCAGCGAAGACCGCCAAGCCCTGATCGAGTACCTGCAACGTGATTACGATGGCCTGCGTGCGATCATCCATAACGCCTCGCTATGGCTCGACGATAGCCTGGACAACCTCGACACCATGTTCCGCCTGCACGTCGAGGCGCCCTACCACCTCAACCTCGCCCTCGGCGAGCTGCTGAACAAGGTGGACAAGGCCGACATCATCCACATCTGCGACGAGACCTCCTCACGCGGCAGCAAGAGCCACATCGGCTATGCCGCGACCAAGGCCGCGCTGCAGAACATGGTGCTGTCGTTCGCCGAAAAGTACGCGCCCAAGGTGCGAGTCAACGGTATCCTGCCCGGTCTGTTGATCCTCAAGGAAGGCGGCGACGAACAGTACCGCCAGCAGACCCTGAAAAAGGCCCTGCTCGAATTCGAACCCGGCGCCCGCCCACTGATCGACGCCGTGCTGTTCCTGCTGCAAAGCCAGTACAGCACCGGCAGCCAGGTGGTCATCAACGGTGGCCGCCATCTGAAGAACCGCATGACCTGAAGAGATCGCCCATGACCCCGCAACAACAGCTCGAACTCGAAGCCGCCGCGTTCCGGCGCCTGGTCGACCACCTGCAAAAACGTACCGACGTGCAGAACATCGACCTGATGAACCTTTCCGGCTTCTGCCGCAACTGCCTGTCCAAGTGGCTCAAGGCCGCCGCCGATGATCGCCAGATCGCGCTGAGCCTGGACGATGCCCGTGAGCAGGTGTACGGCATGCCCTATGCCGATTGGAAAGCCCAATACCAGAACGAAGCCAGCGCCGAGCAGAAAGCGGCGTTCGAACAAGGAAAACCGCGTGACTGACCTGAATACCCTGCGCAGCAGCCTCGCCAGCGGCGAACACGTTTTTGCCGACACCCTGGCCTTCATCGCCGCGAACTACAGCTACCAGCCCCAGGCCTTCGACAATGGCGACGTGCACAACGCCGCCGGGCAGAACGAAGGTTCGTGCAAGACCCTGGGCCTGGCGCTGCTCGAAGGGTTGAGCGACCAGGAGGCACTGCTGGCCTTCGGTGAGCACTACCGTGGCGTGGTCGCCACGCCCGAGGGCAGTGACCATGGCAATATCCGTGCGCTGATCAAGCATGGGCTGGCCGGGGTGAAGTTCACCGCCCAGCCACTTGCACGCCTGGGCTGATAGCAGATGGGGCCGCTGTGCGGCCCCAACCGGACATCAACTGATGAGCCGGCCTGGTGTTCCAGCCTTAAGGCGCCCCTTCTGCAACCACTCCAGCGCAATCGGCCACAGGCTTTCACGAAACCGATCGTGAAAGAACGCGAAGTGCCCGATCTCCCCGACCGAGATATCCACAGGCGCCACCCGCAGATGCCGCCGCTCGCCCGTTTGCAGGTACCCCAGCAATCGTTCAGTGGCCGCCACCGTGCCGAACGGATCGTCAGTCAGGCTGATGGCCAGGGTCGCCGCCTGTACCTGGGCAAATGGCGTCGCCGACAGTAGACGCCCACTGGGCCGCTGCTCGTAACGTGGCGTACGGGCAACCCAATCGCGCACCACGCCGGCCGGGGTGTCTTCCAGCCAGCCCAGGCGCTTGCCGGGGAAATAGCCGAACATCCGGGTCAACAGCGGCATCACCACGTGCCATTTGCCGAACAGCTGCCAACGCTGCTCCGGCGCATAGTCGCGCCAGTAGGCGAACTGCGCGCCCACCAGCAGCGCATGGCGCACCTGCCCCGCCGACGGCGCCAACCCGAGCGCCCAGCCGCCGAAGCTGTGGCCAACCACATGCATCGGCTGGCCTGGATGCTCAGCGGCGGCCAGTTGCAACATCGCTTCGAAGTCCAGCCGGCCCCAGTCGCTCCAGGACGCCTGGAAACCGCGCAGCGTGGCCGGGCGCGACTCGCCGATGCCGCGATAATCGTAGGTGAGCACGTCAAAGCCCTGGGCGAACAGGTAGTCGGCGAAACGCGAGTAGTAGCGGCAACGCACCGAGGTGGCGGCGTTGATGATCACCAGTGGACGCAGGGGGTCGGGTTCGGCGTGGCGCCAGCGAAATCCGCCGAGGCCATAGCCGTCGGCGGCGACATGACGAAAGGCACAGGCGGGTTGGGTAAGGCTGCTCATGGCGCACTCCCTGCGGCGTCGCGCCATGCTGGCGGACGGGCTGTTGTCGTGCGCCAACGCTAGCAAAAAAATTCCCGAACAGCTCAAGTTCCTTGTAGGAGCGGCTTCAGCCGCGATCACCAGCGAAGCTGGTGCCATACACCACCTTGGCTTCATCGCGGCTGCAGCCGCTCCTACAGGTCCTGTGCCCTCAGGTAGTGGGCAGCGCCCGCGCCACGCCCGGCTTGCGCAGCACCGCCAGGCGCGAGCCGTGGTAGCGGGTTTCGCGGAACAGCTTCCAGCGACCGAACAGGCCGTACACATGCATCACCCGGCCCTGCTCGTGGTACCCCATGCGCAGGTGCAGTTTCATTGCTGGCACGTTGTGGGTCTCCACTACGTCCACCACCTTGTGGCAGCCCTTCTCGCGCATGGTGTTCCACAGCTCGACCTGGGCCGTCACCGACAACTCGCTGCCAAAGTACGGCCGGGTCATCTCGCCGCCGAACTCGAAGAACTCGCCGGGTTTCACCGGGAAGGTGCAACCGTAGTAATGCTTGTCGTGGTAATCCACCACGCTGGCCCAGATGAATGCCACGGCATCGCCCTGCTCATCCAGGTACATGTGCCCGGTATGGCCCTCGGCGGCCAGCTCGCGCATGGTCTCGACACGGTCGCCGAAATGCCGGGCGAAGGCATCGGCATTGGCCGTGGTGATCTGCACCAGGGTGACGGGCGCATGCGCCTTGAGGCTGTGCGGCGGCACAGGGCTGATCAGGTCGCGCTCCATCCACAGCAGTTCCCAATGGAAAAACACGTAGCGCTCGAAAAAAGTCTTGAAGGTGCGCTTGAGGCCCTTCCGGCGGATGCGTTCTTGTAGTTTTTGCAGTACGCCCATTGCTCCCTCCTCGGCGCCAGCGAAATTGCCAGGCCAATAGCTGGTGTATAGATCAGGCGGAGGGTGGCCATGGCAAAGGGCCAGCGAGGGATTTGTTTCAGAATATTAACAAGTCGTCGGCGGGAACCGCGCAGCCGTCATGAACGGCTGCGCGGTCAAGGACTTGCTTACAGCTCGATGCAGTCGAACCGTACGTCGGTGGCTACGTCTTCGTCGTAGTTGACGTCAGCGCGCTCGAAGCCGAACAGGTTGAGGAACTGTTTCTTGTAACCGGCGTAGTCGGTCAGCTCGAACAGGTTCTCGGTGGTCACCTTCGGCCACATGGCACGGCAGGCGTCCTGCACATCATCACGCAGCTCCCAGTCGTCCAGACGCAGACGGCCTTCGTCGTCCAGTGCAGCCGGCGCACCGTCCGCACGGTACATGCGGTCACGGAACATGCGGTCCAGCTGGTGCTGGGTACCTTCGTGGATACCCTTCTCCTGCATGATCTTGAAGACCATCGACAGGTACAGCGGCATCACCGGGATGGCCGAGCTGGCCTGGGTAACCACCGACTTCAGCACCGCGACGTTGGCACTGCCACCGACTTTTTTGCCCAGGCGCTGGGCGGTTTCGTCCAGGTCCTGCTTGGCCTTGCCCAGCGCGCCGTCCCAGTAGATGGGCCAGGTGATATCGGAGCCGATGTAGCTGAAGGCCACGGTACGGGCCTGTGGCGCCAGAACACCGGCGGCATTCAGGGCGTCGATCCAAAGTTCCCAGTCCTGGCCCCCCATCACGGTGACGGTATCGGCGATTTCCTGCTCGGTGGCCGGCTCGATGCTGGCCTCGATGATGGTGTCCTTGTTGGTGTCGATGGCGGTCGACTTGTACGGCTGGCCGATCGGCTTCAGGGCAGAGCGGATCACTTCACCGGTCTGCGGCAGCTTGCGCACCGGCGAGGCCAGGGAGTAGATGACCAGGTCGACCTGGCCGCCCATTTCGTTCTTGATCAGCTCGATGACCTTGGCGCGGGCTTCGTCGGAGAAGGCGTCACCGTTGATCGACTTGCTGTACAGGCCTTCGGCCTTGGCGAACTTGTCGAAGGCGGCGGCGTTGTACCAGCCGGCGGTACCGGCCTTGGTCTCGGTGCCCGGCTTTTCGAAGAACACGCCCAGGGTGTCGGCCTTGAAACCGAACGCCGCGGTGATGCGGGCGGCCAGGCCGTAGCCGCTGGAGGCACCGATCACCAGGACTTTCTTCGGACCATCCTCGCGCACGCCCAGCTTGCGGGTGGCTTCGATCTGGTCACGGACGTTGAGCTCGCAGCCCTTGGGGTGAGTCGTGGTGCAGATGAAACCGCGAACCTTGGGATGAATGATGGCCAATGTCTGTACCTCGTCAGGTTTAGGCTGGGGCAGCGCCCGCCAGTGGGGCGTTGCCAATTGATCTAGAGGGTGAGACTACCCTCGTGGGATATCCGACACATATTACGAGTTGATCGGATCGATGCAAAACACCAACTGCCCCGCGATGGGGCCGGCAAAGGCACCCACTACGCCTGTGCCAGCGCCGCCTTCAACCACCCCAGGAACCGCCGCGCCAACGGATCCTCCTGGCTTTCCCAATGCACCAGGCAGCTCCACACCGGCCCGCGCACGCGCTGTACCGACAAGGGCCGCAACCGCCCCTCGCCCACCATCCGCCGCGCCAGCAACTGACTGACCAGGGCGATCCCCAGCCCCTCGCCCGCCGCCTCCAGCAGCAACCCTGGGTCGGAGAAGTTCAGCCCCTTGCCTTGCTGCCCCACGTCCTCACCACCCTCCAATTGCCAATGGCTCCAGTCCATCTCCCGCTCGCCATGCAGGGTGGTCCGCCCCTGCTCGGGAAGGTCCGGATGGCACGCCGGATACAGCTGGTCCTGGTGCAGCACGCTGAAGCTGCATTCGGCCTGGGCGCCGATATCGTCGCGGATCGCCAGGTCGATGGTTTCGCTGGCCATGTCCGGCACCTCGAAGCTGGTGAACAGCCACAGGTCCACTTCCGGGCAGCGCTGGTGGAAGTCCGCAAGGCGCGGCAACAGCCAGTGGCGGGCGAACGCCGGGGTGGTGTTGACCACCAGTTGGTTGGGCTTGCGGTACTGGTCCAGCCGGCGGATGCCCACCGCCAGTTGCTGCAACAGCGCCTGGGTGGTGCTGAGCAGGTCGTGCCCGGCATCGGTCAGGCTGACGCTGCGGCCACTGCGGTGGAACAGCGGCTGCTCCAGGTAGCTTTCCAGGCTACGGATCTGCTGGCTGATTGCCGACTGGGTGAGGTTCAGGGCTTCGGCGGCCTTGTGGAAGCTGCCTAGGCGGGCGGCGGCTTCGAAGCCGCGCAGGGCGTTTAGCGGGGGCCAATGCTTGAGCATACTGATAAGCCTGACTGATCAGAAATACGCTAAATCTATCGTTTGTCGCCCCGGATTCCCAGCCATAACATGGACGACAACACCCGCGACGGCGGGCTTCGTTGATAACAATCCCTAATAGATCGGAGTTCACTATGACCCTGTCCCTCGACAGCGGCTGGCGCATGCCCGCCGAATGGGCCCGCCACGCCGCCACCTGGATGATCTGGCCGCACAATCAACCGCTGTGGGAGTCGGGCTGGGGCGTGACCCTGGCCGACGTGCAGCGCGACTACGCCCGGGTGGCCGCCGCCATCGCCCGCTTCGAGCCGGTGAAAATGGTGGTCGATCCGTCGGCCATGACCATCGCCCGCGAACTGTGCGGCGCTGGTATCGAGCTGGTCGAGCTGGCCGTGGACGACAGTTGGTGCCGCGACAGCGGCCCGACCTTCCTGACCCACCCGCAACAGGGCGTGGCGGGCTTGAGCTGGCGCTTCAACGCCTGGGGCGGCAAATCCGAGCACGGCAAGGACCGCAGCCTGGCCCGGCGCATCCTCGACCACCTCGGCCTGGAAGGCCTGAGCACCCCGCTGTGCAACGAAGGCGGCGCCATCCATGTCGACGGCGAAGGCACCCTGATCACCACCGAATCGGTGCTGCTCAACCCCAATCGCAACCCGGGCCTGAGCAAGACGGATTTCGAGGATTGCTTCGCCCGCCTGTTGGGCATCCGCAAGACCATCTGGCTGCCGGGCGACCCGCAGTATGTGACCGGCGACATGACTGACGGCCATGTCGATGGCGTGTGCGCCTTCGCCCGCCCCGGGGTACTGCTGGTCGACGCCACCCACGACCAGGGCTCGGTGTATGCCGAAGTGGCCCGCGAGAACCGCCGCGCGCTGGAACTGGCCACGGATGCCCAGGGCCGTTCGTTCGAACTGCTCGACCTGTTCGAGGCCACGGCGGCCGTGGACAGCGAAGCCGAGGTGTTCTGCGCCTCGTACACCAACTTCTACCTGGTCAACGGCGCGGTGATCATGCCGGCCTATGGCATCGACGCCGACCAGGCGGCCGCGCAGCAACTGGCCCAGGCCTTCCCCGGTCGCGAAGTGGTACCGGTGCGCATCGACCATATCGCCCACGGCGGTGGCGGCATTCATTGCATCACCCAGCAGCAGCCGGCCTGGCAGGGAGCGCGCTCATGAGCACGCTGCGCATCGCCACCACGCAAATGGCCTGCAGCTGGGACCTGCCGGCCAACCTCGAGCGCGCCGAGCAACTGGTGCGCCAGGCCGCTGCCCAGGGTGCCCAGGTGATCCTGTTGCAGGAGCTGTTCGCCACCCCGTACTTCTGCATCGAGCAGTGCCACAGCCACCAGGCCCTGGCCCAGGACTACCACGACAGCCCGCTGCTCAAGCGCTTCGCCGCGCTGGCCAAGGAACTGGGCGTGGTCCTGCCACTTAGCTGGTACGAACGAGCCGGCAACGCCTTCTTCAACTCGCTGACCGTGGCCGATGCCGACGGGCGCCTGCTGGGTGTGTACCGCAAGACCCACATCCCCAACGCCATCGGCTACCAGGAAAAGGAATACTTCAGCCCCGGCGACACCGGTTTCAAGGTCTGGGACACCGCCTTCGGTCGCCTGGGCATCGGCATCTGCTGGGACCAGTGGTTCCCCGAGACCGCCCGCTGCCTGGCGCTGATGGGCGCCGAAGTGCTGCTGTTCCCCACTGCCATCGGCTCGGAGCCTGGCGCCGCCGAACTGGATTCACGCGACCATTGGCAGATGGCCATGCGTGGCCATGCTGCCGCCAACCTGCTGCCGGTGGTGGCCGCCAACCGCGTCGGCCATGAAGTGGCGCGCAGCGACGACAGCCTGAGCATGCGCTTCTACGGCTCGTCGTTCATCTGCGACCACAAGGGCGCCCTGCTCGCCGAAGCCGATCGCGACAGCAGCGGCGTCTGGCTGCACGACCTGGACCTGGCGCGCATGCGCGAAGACCGCCTGAGCTGGGGCATCTACCGCGACCGCCGCCCCGCCATGTATGCGCCGCTGCTGACCCTTGACGGCCGAACCCCACAGACTGCGAGGGCCTGAACCATGCCAAGCCGTCCATCGAAACTGCTTGCCATCACCGCCCTGCTGGCCTGCGCCGGTGTTGCCCAGGCCGAGCAGGACGCCCTGCGCCTGTACAACTGGGCCGACTACTTTGCCGAGGACACCCTCAAGCGTTTTACCGCCGAAACCGGCATCCCGGTGATCTACGACGTCATGGACGGCAGCGAGGTGCTCGAGGCCAAGCTGATGTCCGGGCGCAGCGGCTACGACCTGGTATTTCCCGGCGACACCGTGGCCGAACGGCTGATGCGCGCCGGCAGCCTGCAGCCACTGGATCGCAAGCAACTGACTGCGCTCGACGATGTAGAGCCCGGCCTGCGCCAGTTGCACGACCGCTACCCCAAGGCCAGCCAGGCCACCGTGCCCTACACCTGGGGCACCATCGGCCTGACCATGGACGCGAAGAAAATCCGCGAGCGCCTGCCCGACGCCCCGCTCGACAGCCTCGACCTGCTGTTCAAGCCGGAGCTGGCGGCCAAGTTCGCCGACTGCGGCATCTCGATGATCGACTCGCCCGACGAAGTGCTGGCCGTGGTGCTTCACTACCTGGGCCGCGAGCCGCGCAGCGCCAAACGTGAAGACCTGGCCGCCGCCAGCGAGCTGCTCAAGGGCATACGCCCGTACGTGCGCAAGCTGCAGTCGCAACCGGTCACCGAGCTGGTCAATGGCAACACCTGCCTGTCGCTGGGCTACAGCGGCGACGTGATCCAGGCCCAGCGCACCGCCGAAGCCGCGGGCAAGGCCATCGACTTCCAGTACCGCGTGCCTCGCGAAGGCACCACGGTGTGGATGGACACCATGGCCATCCCCGCCGATGCCAAGCACCCGGAGTACGCCTATCGTTTCATCAACTTCGTCATGCGCCCGGAGAACATGGCCGCGATCAGCAACTTCACCGGCTACCCCACCGCCAGTGCCAAGGCCCGGTCGCAGGTGGACGCGCGCCTGCGTGACAACCCGGACATCTACCTCAGCGATGCCACCTTCACCCGCTTGATCCCGGGCAAGGACATCCCCCAGGCCGACATGCGTGCGCGCATGCGTGTCTGGACCCGTTTCAAGACCGCACAGGACTGACCGCATGCCCACTCGCCGCACTTTCCTCCAACACATGAGCGTCGTCGCCGGCCTCGGCGCCGCCGCCAGCTTCGGCCTGCCCTTCGCCAGCGCCAGCGAAGCCGGCCGCTGGTTCATGCCCGACGAGGGTGAGCAGCAGCAACGCGCCTACATCGCCTTCGGTGCCCAGGACGCCATCTGGGAAGACTTCACCGAAGACGTCCAGGCCGCCCTCGGGCGCATCGCCCGCGCCATCGCTGCCTACCAGCCGGTGACGGTGTTCTGCCGCGCCAGCGAACGCGATATTGCCGAGGAGGAATGCGGCAGCCACAACATCACCTACGTCGAGACCGAGCTGGACGACATCTGGATGCGCGATATCGGCGCCAACTTCGTGGTCGATGACGATGGCGCCCTGGGCGCCGTGGACTTCAACTTCAACGGCTGGGGCGGCAAGCAGCAGCATCGCTACGACGCCAAACTCGCGGCCCGCGTCGCCAAGTTGGCTGGCGCCCAATACCAGCAGAGCGAACTGGTGGGTGAAGGTGGTGGTATCGAAGTGGACGGCCACGGTACCGGGATCATGACCGAGAGCAGCTGGATCAACAGCAACCGCAACCCCGGCTGGAGCAAAGCCCAGGTCGAGGCCGAGCTGAAGGAGCGGCTGGGGCTGCGCAAGATCATCTGGCTTCCGGGTATCAAGGGCAAGGACATCACTGATGCCCACGTGGACTTCTATGCCCGCTTTGCCGCGCCCGGCGTGGTGGTGGCGAACCTGGACAACGATCCGGACTCCTACGACCATGAGGTGACACTCAAGCACCTCGAGATCCTGCGCAACGCCACCGATGCCGACGGGCGCAAGCTACAGGTGCATACGATGTCGCCACCCTTGAAACCAAGGCGCAGCAAGTTCAACGAGGACAATCCGGATTTCGCGGCGGGGTACATCAATTACTTCGTGATCAACGGAGCGGTGATCGCCCCGCAGTTCGGGGACCGCAGTGCCGATGAGCAGGCGCGGGCGTTGTTGGTGAAGCTGTACCCGGGGCGCAAGGTGGTGCAGTTGGACATCGACGCCATTGCGGCGGGAGGGGGTGGGATTCACTGCGTGACCAACCAGTGCCCGGCGATCTAGCGCAATTGCCGGGGCTGGCGCTCAGCCCCGGCATCGTCAACCTGGCGCTTATGGGTACTGCTGCACGGTGCCTTGCTGGTCATACTGCTGGCCCGGGATCGGCTTCAGGTTGACCTCGACGCGACGGTTCTGCGCACGGCCATTGGCATCGGCGTTGCTGGCGATCGGCTGGTCCGGGCCCATGCCACGCACGCTGACCCGCGACAAATCCACGCCCTGGGAGGTCAGGTAGGTGCTGACCGCCTGGGCGCGTCGCTGCGACAGGTCCATGTTGTGCTGGCGGCTGCCGGTGCTGTCGGTGAAGCCCACCACCTCGATGGTGTTCTGGTTGAACTGCTTGAACGAGTTGGCCAGGTTGTTCAGCGGCGAGTAGAAGCTTGGGGCAATGTTCGCCGAATCGGTGGCGAAGGTGATGTTGCCCGGCATGATCAGTTTGATCTGGTCACCCTGGCGCTGCACTTCGACGCCGGTATTGGCCATCTGCGCCCGCAGCTCGGCTTCCTGCTTGTCGGCGTAGTAGCCGTAACCGGCAGCGGCGGCACCGACCGCGGCGGCGCCGATCAACGCCCCCTTGCCACGGTTGTTGTGGTCGATGGCGGCACCGGCGATGGCGCCGGCCAGCGCGCCAAGGCCACCATACTTGGCGGTCTTGCTCATCCCTGTGGAGCCCTGCGCCTGGCCCTGGCTGTCATACGGGTTGGGGCTGGCACAACCAGACATCAGCGCGGCGGCGGTAGCGACGATAATCAGACGACGCATGGTGAACATGGACAAGCTCCTACTGAAATTCGAAAGTGCAGCGGATCGACTACGGATCTATGCCAGCCTTGGATTGCAGCGCAGCGGAAAAATTCCATGAAACCTCAGGCACGCACGAAGGGGTTCTCGCGCATCTCGTCGCCGAGGCGGGTGTCCGGGCCATGGCCGGTCACCACGATGGCGTCCTCATCCAGGCGGTACAGCCGTTCCTTGATGGAACGAACGATAGCCCGCTGATCGCCTCCCCACAAATCGGTGCGCCCGACACCACGGCGGAACAAGGTATCGCCGGCGATCAGCAACTTGTGCTCGGCGAACCAGAAACTCATCGAGCCCGGCGTGTGCCCGGGGGTGTGCAACGCCACGCCGCAGCCGCATGCCAGCGCCTCGTCGTCGCTCAGCCAGCGGTCCGGTGACGGTACCGGCGTATAGGGCACGCCGAACATCTGACACTGCATTTCCAGGTTTTCCCACAGCGGCTGGTCGGCCTTGTGTAGGTGCAGCGTGGCGCCGGTCAGCTCCTTGAGCCTGCCCGAGGCGAGGAAATGGTCGAAGTGCGCGTGAGTGTGGATGATGCTCACCAGGGTCAGGCCATGGTGCTGCAGGCGGGCGAGGATCTTCTGCTCGTCCCCGCCTGGGTCGACGACGATGGCGTGCTTGCTGACCGGGTCACCGATCAAGGTGCAGTTGCACTGCAAGGGGCCAACGGGGAAGGTTTCGCGGATGAGGCTAACGGGCAATGGGTTCATCTTCCTGGAACTCGGTACAGTCGATAGAGGGAGCGAATATGACCATGGTCCAGCTTGCCTCTCACCAAATCAAGGCAGATACAACCGGAACAACCCGCCCCCCAGCGTCCCGCCATTGGCGATCTCGATCCGCCCGCGCACGCCATTGCGCTCGTGCAACGCGGCAATCCGCGCCGCGAAATACAGCCCCAATCCGGTACTGCCACTCTGAGAGTCGATGCCCTGCACGTAGTCATGCTGGCGCTCGAGCATGCGCTGTGGATAACCGGCGCCGTCGTCGTTGACGCTGATCACCAACTGCTCGCGCTCTTCCTCGATGCTGATCAACAAGGCGTGGCCGGCATAGCGGATGGCGTTGGTGAGGACATTGGCCACCACCGAGGCGACCAGTTCACGGTCGAAGAACCCCAACGGGCTTTCGGTCTCGATACGCCAGGTAGCGAGGATGTCGCGGTGCTTGATCACGTCTTCCTGGGCCGCCAGCTGGGCCTCGATGAAGTCATCCAGCTCGTGGTAGTCCGGGCAGATGGGCAACTGGTTGACGCCCAGCTTGTACAGCCCCAGCAACTGCACGAGCATGCCGTTCAGGTGGCTGAGCTCGTGCTCCACCACGCCCTGTTCGGTACCGCCGCGCAACTCTTCGGGCAGGCGCGCCAGCCATTGATTATGGGCGTGGGTCAGCGCCGAGAGGGAGTTCTTCAGGTCGTGCACGGTGGAGGCGATCACCGTGGAAAAGTCCAGCCCCTGGTTGTCCTGGTTCATGCGCCAAAGACCCGGATGTGCAGTTTGCGGTAACGGTCATAGCGGCTGTCGCTGGCGGGAATGCCGGCCACGCTGGTAAGGCAGTCGCGGCACTCCTGCATCAACGCCGGCGGTGGCGTCTCGCCGCCGATGCGCAGCAGCGCCTGGGCGGTGTTCAGGGCGATACTGATGTTCTTCGGTTGCAGCGACAGCGCCTTGCGGAACATGCCCAGCGCCTCGTTGAGCTGGCCACCCTGGTAGCTGCGCACGCCCTGGCGATTGAGGTCCACGGCTTCGGTCACCGCCCCCAGCACCAGCGGGTCGTCGGTGAGTTTGGCGACGCTCTGCATGACCTTGGGGTCGTCCCCGTAGGTTTCCACGCAACCCTTGAGGATAGAGGTGCCCGCCGCGTCCTGACCGAGTTGCTGCAACTGCTTGGCCACCGTCAGCGCCGCCTCGACGGAGAAGAACTGATCCATTTTTTCCAGGCGCAGCATCGCCTGCTCGGTGAGCTTGGCGGCGGTATCCGGGTCACCGGCCTGCTGCAGGCTGGCGGCCTTCATCAAGCGGGCGCGCACCTGCAGACCCTGGTCCTCGACGTTCTCCTTGGCCACCTCGCTGAGCACGGTGTTGATTTCCACCCGGGTACGCGCATCGAGACCGTTGCCGGTGTTCTTGCTCATCAGCGCCTGGACCAGGCCAAGATTGCTTTCGGCGTCCTTGTAGCGCGAGCTCTGCCCCTGGTTGACCGCATGCCGATAGGCCTTGGACGCGCTTTCGAAGTCGGCGTTGTCCAGCGCCAGCTTGCCCAGCGCAGCCTGGCGGCGCACGGCGAGCGGCGACAGGCGCACAGCCTCTTCGAGCATGTGCTGGGCGCGCTTGGTTTCGCCCTGGGCCACCAGCACATCGGCCATGCCATCGTACAGGTTGGGCATGATCGGGAAGGCCTTGAGGGCCTGCTCGTAGACGCCCTGGGCCTGGGCGTTCTGGCCACGCTTGTGCAACAGGCTGCCGAGCGCCGCGTAGGCCCAGGGCTGTGGGCGGCTGGCCAGGATGTTCTTGAGGAATTTCTCCAGTTCGTCGAAACGATTGAGGTCGCGCAGGGCATCGGCGCGATAGCGCAGGCACAACGGGGCGAACCGCGGGTCTTTCTTGCACAGCTCGGCGCAGGCGGCGAGCACCTCGGCCGGGCGGCTGCGATCCAGGGCCTGGAGAATAGGCTTGAGCAAGGTCTTGCGCTGGGTCAGCTTCTCCAGACGCTGGGCCAGGCCCACGCGATTGAAGGGCTTGGTCAGGTAGGCGTCGGGCTCGTGCTCGATGGCGCTGAGCACGATGGACTGGCTACTTTCAGCGGTGACCATGATGAACACGCATTCATGGCTGATGAGCTTGTCGAGAATCAGGTCCTCGAGCACCTGCTGGCCATTCTTCTTGCCATCACCCAGGTGGAAATCCTGAAGGATGAAGTCGTAGCGTTTCTGCCCGCACATGCGCAGCGCCTGTTCGCCACTGTCGGCGGTGTCCACGTCGCGTACGCCCAGCTCGCGAAGCATCGAGCGGGTCGAGGTACGGAAGTCGGTAAAGTCGTCGACGATCAGAAAGCTTTTTTGCCCGTACTGCAGCATCAACACGACCTGTATTGGAAGAAGTGGGAAGTGGCGCGGCGATGCGTATCGCCGAAAAGTGTATCGGCAGCGGATCGAGAAAGATGAGCCCGGAACGGCGATAGCCTTGTGCCGCTATGTTAACGGCCGCCCCTGCTGTAAACCACTAGACGAGCAACCCGAGGGACTTGGCCCTGGCCACCGCCTGGGTCCGCCGCTCCACGCCCAGCTTGCTGTTGATATGACTGGCGTGGGTCTTGACCGTATGCAGGGAAATGAACAGCCGCTCGCTGATCTGCTGGTTCGAACAACCCTGGGCAATAAGTTCCAGCACGGCGAACTCGCGGCTGCTCAGGGCCTCGGTGGTGCAGGTGCTGGCGACGAGGGTCTGCGGCAGGTACGTCAGCAGATCGCGCTGCACGGGGCAGGCGGCACGGCCGGCCAACTGCTCACGCAGCCATTGCGGCTGCTCCTCGATCAAGCGCTGGAATGCCTGCAAGGCACCTCCTTGCGCAGCCTCCAGTGCCTGGGCAAGCAGCTTGGCCGCCTCGGGCTCACGCCCCTGGGCCAACAACAACGCGATCAACTGGCATTGCGCGCTGACCATCAACGTCATGCCAGCGCTGGCCTGCCCGCGCTCGATCAGCCTGTGCAGCCTGGCTTCGGCATCGTCGACACGGGCCAGCACTCGCTCCAGCAACGCTTGCTGCAACTCGATATGCAGCGGCAACAAGGGGTGGAACTCCGGCGCGGCGGCAGGCTGCTCGCCACCGTAGGTCTGCCCCAGGCGCAACAGCCACGACTCCGCCAGGTCCGTACGGCCCTGGGCCAACCAGAGCTCGCATTTCACCAGGGTAATCATGGCCAGGTAGAAGATCGGCGGCACATCCCAGATATGCATCAACCGCTCGGCCTCGGCCAGCTCGCAAAATGCCTCGGCGAACCTCCCTTCGCGCCCATCGAGCGAAGCGATCACGCAGTGCCCGATCAGGACACTGATATCGCGACAGCTGCGCGCCTCGCTGAGCCCGGCGCGCAACCGCGCACGGCCCGGGGCACAGTGCAGGCGGGTGGCCAACAGGTAGCCCTCGTACAAGGTGAGGCGCGCGCGCACCGCATACAGGCGTTGACCCGACAGGCCCTGCAACCGTTGCAACCCCTGGCGCACTTCATCCAGTGCCCGCAGTATCTCGCCTCGAGCGTGCAGCACCCGCGCCCGGTCGTAATGGGCCAGTGCCTCGAACAGCGGGTTGCCGACCCGTTGCGCCAACTCGAGCGCCTCTCGGTTCCAGCCCCGCGCCCGCCAGAAATCGCCATCGGCGATGGCCAGGTTCGACAAGGTCGACAGGCACACCAGGCGCTGCCCATAACGTTTGTTCGGCAGGCTCTGCAGCGCCTCGCCACAATAGGCGAGGGTTCGCTCGCGATCACCACGGCCGCGGGCGATGACCCCGCTCAAGGCCAGCCACTGGGCGAGCATCGATTTTTGCGCCGTGGCCGAAGGCGCGGGCAGGAAACGGCTCAGGTAGGCTGCCAGTTCCTCGGCGGCGTCCAACTGGCAGGCAAGCCCCAGGGCCCAGCTGTACAGGACAATCAACCTGGGCGTACTGATCAGCAGGCTGTCGGGCAAATCCATTTTCCAGCGCAGCAGCATGCCGACATTCTGCTCGGCGAGCAGTTGCTCCTCCGACAGGCTTTGTACCAGGTCCGCCGCCACATCCAGATGGCCGGCCCGCAGGGCCTGCTCCACCGCCTCGTCCAGCAGGCCCTGCCCTTCGAACCAGCGGCAGGCACGCAAGTGCAACCCCGCCTGGGGGGCACTGGCCTGCCGGCTACGCAACAGGTCGGAAAACAGATGGTGATAGCGGAACCACAGCCCGTGCTCATCCAGCGGCACCAGGAACACCTGGTGGGCCTGCAGGTAGCGCAGGATCTCGGCACTGTCGTGCCGCTCGCGCAGGGCATCACACAGTTCGGCGCAGAAACGCTCCTGGCACGCGGTGTCGTAGAGAAACGCCTGCACGGGCGCCGGCAGGATTTCGATCACTTCCTCGAGCAGGTAGTCGCGAATCAATCCCTCGCCGCCATGCAGTGCCTGGGGCAAGGCGTTGTCATCGCCGGACTCGCTGGCCGCCAGCTGCCAGAAGCGCAGCCCGGCCACCCAGCCGTCGCTGCGCTGGATCAGGTTGTCCAGGGCCTGGCCGCGCAGACCGGTGGGCTGGCGGCCGATGACCGCCAGCGCTTCATCGGCAGTCAGGCGCAAGTCCTGCTCGTTGAGCTCGACCAGCTGGCGCGACAGGCGCAGGCGTGCCAGGTGCCAGTCGGGCCGCTGACGGCTGGTGACCAGCAGGACCAACCCGGCAGGCAGGTGATTGAGGAAGAACTGCAGGCATCGGTCGAGCACCGGGCCCTGGGCCAGATGGTAGTCATCCAGCACCAGCAACAGGGGGGTGTCCGGCTGCAGGTAGAGCGCGAGCTCATCGAGCAGCCCATCGAGCCATTCCTCGAAGGCGAAGGGCTGATGACGCTGGCGCATCTTCAACAGGCCCATGGCCTGCCCGCCGAGCGCCGGGCAGAACTGCTGCAGCCCTTCGAGCAGGCGCTCGAGAAAGCGGCCCGGGTCGGCATCGCGCTGGCTCAACCCTAGCCAGAGGCTGCGCCAATGGCCGGGCAGCTCCTGGCAGAACTCGATGGCGAGGGAACTCTTGCCGAACCCCGCAGGCGCGTTCACCAACAGCAGGCGCCCCGACAGGCCCGTTTGCAGGCGCTGGCACAGGCGTGCCCGAGGCACGTGCGCCTCCGGCAGCGGTGGCCGGAAGAAACGCCCGTCCAACAGGCCCAGGGCCTGGCTGGCGACTCCATGCGTACGGGACAAGTCTGTCATGGCCGGCTCGTTCTGATTGGAATATGGCGGCGGTACGGGTTGTTGCGAGACTAGCGGCAAACGCTGCGCATTTGAAGATGATGTGCGCGCTTTGCGCCATAAAGACTACGACAAAAAGAAACAACACTGATAGACAGCAGTAATTCTCCCTCGCGGGAACAGAAACGCCCCGGCAAGCCGGGGCGTTCTGGGAGATCAAACGGAGGTTGCGCTCAATGGCTCAACGGACACCTGACTGACGCAGGGCAGCCGGCTGGAACTCGGCCTTGCTGGCGCTGAAGCCGAAGTTGTAGGCACTTTTCTCTTCGTTCTTCATGCCCAGCGCCAGGTACCGGCCCGATTGCAGGTCGTAGATGGCTTCCAGGGTGTACCACGGCACCTGCACGTTGTAGTACGGCTGGGCGTGAGCCTCGGAAACACGCCACAACTGGTTGCGACCGTCATACTGGTCGATCACCGCGGCCTGCCAGGTGTCCTCGTCGATATAGAAGTCACGCTTGGCATAGATGTGGCGCTGGCCCGGCTTGAGCGTTGCGACCACGTGCCAGACGCGACGCAGCTCGTAACGCGACAGGTCCTGGTTGATATGCCCGGCCTTGATGATGTCGCTGTACTTGAGCTTCGGATCGTCCAGCTTGTAGGCGTTGGAGGCGATATACATCTCCTTCTTGCCTTCGAGCTTCCAGTCGTAACGGTCTGGCGCACCGTTGTACATGTCCAGGTTATCGGAAGTACGCAGGCCGTCGGCGGCGGTACCCGGACCGTCGTAGGACACTTGCGGCGCCTGGCGCACGCGGCGCTGGCCGGCGTTGTAGATCCACGCCTTGCGCGGCTCCTTGACCTGGTCGAGGGTTTCGTGGACCAGCAGCACGGTCCCGGCCAGACGTGCCGGAGCGGTCACTTCCTGCTTGAAGTAGAACAGGATGTTGCCGGGGTTGGCCGGATCGTAGTCCTTCATCTTGTCGCGGAAGACGAACTGGTCCTGGAAGTACACCAGGCTGTAGGAGCCGTTCTGCTGCGGGGTGGCCTGGGTGACCAAGCGAGTCACGCTGCCGCCACGGTAGCGGGTGATGTGGTTCCAGATCACCTCCAGGCCATCCTTGGGAATCGGGAACGGCACGGCTGTCTTGAAGTTCTCCAGGCCGTTGCCACCGGCGACCAGGGTGGTCTTGGTGGCGTTTTCCTTGATCGCGGCGAAGACATCGTCCGGCACCGTGGAACTGCGGTGGGTCTTGTACACCGGAATCTTGTAGCTATCCGGGTAGCGCTTGAACATCGCCACCTGGCCAGGCGAAAGCTTGTCCTTGTACTGGTCGACGTTCTGCGCGGTGATGGTGAACAGCGGTTTTTCGCTGGCGTAAGGGTCGGAGAGGAAGCCCTTGGCGTCAGCACTGCCGGCGCTCTTGGACAGCGGCTCCCACGGGCCGATGGAACCATCGGCGTTACCGGCCTTCTCGGCGCCCATCGGGGTGAGCGACGCGCCCAGCTTGGCGGCCTCGTCAGCGGAAACCGCAGCCATGACGCTGGATGCCAGCAGGGACATGCCCAGTACACCGGCTTGCAGCAGACGTGTGGTCATTTTCATTCTTTGTCGTCCTGGATCAATGTTCTTAGAAGTTCACGCCGAAGCTGAGCGCGACGAAGTCGCGGTCATCCACGGTGGTGTACTTGCCATCGAAGAAGTTGGTGTACGACAGGCTCGCCGTGTAGGTGTTCTGGTACTCGGCGTCCAGGCCCAGGCTGATGGCCTTGCGCCCTTCCTCGAAGTTGCCGCCAGGCCCCGGGGAGTAGCCGTCGACATCGTGGGACCAGGCCACGCTCGGGCGCAGGTTCACACCGGCGAAGACGTTGTTGTAGTCCCAGATGGCGCGAACGCGATAACCCCAGGAGTCGGAGGTAGTGAAACCGTCGTTTTCGCAGTAGCGCGACAGGTTGTTCTGCTCGACACCCGCCAGCGTCGTGGCGTTGAGGCTCTGGCAGCGGCCATTGGGCAGCGGGCCTGGGCCGTAGACCGGGTCGCGGCCATAGCGGGCCTTGGAGGTGCTTTCCAGGCCACCGACGTGGGTCCAGCCTACCTCGCCGACCATGGTCAGACGCTCGGCGCCCATGACTTGGTCGAAGAAGTGGGTGAACGTGGTTTGCAGCTGGGTGATTTCCTTGCGGCGATAACCTGGCTGGTCGGCATCCGGCGTACCGCGCAGGACCGACGCGTTGGGATCCAGCGGAGTCAGCCCCGAATACAGGATGTCGGTGGTATTCAACTGTACCGGTGCATTCGGCCGATAGCTGATCTCACCGCTCCAAGCGGTACCGGTAGGCAAGGTGGTGGAGAAGCTCAAACCGTAGAGACGGATGTCCTCGGGGTACTCGACGTAGTAGCTGGAGTTACCCGCAACGTACAACGGCATCAGTGCCTGGAGCAGGGCCGGGTTGGTGGCGGCGGCCCCCGGTACGCCGGCCCGGACCAATGCCCCAGCCAGGTTGGCCGGATTATAGAAACCGGCGGCGGCGCCGCGACCGCTGAAGATTGGCGCCCGGCTGTGGTAGTTCATGAAGTAGCCACCGAACTCGGTGTTCAGCGGCTCGTACATGTAGCGCAAGGCCACACCGAACTGGCCGCTGTCACGGGCATCACGGTCAGGGCCGCGGCGCACGATCACGCCTTCGTCCGGCGAGCCCCAGGACACGCCCTGCCCGGTCAATGCGTTCATGGCAGGCCCGGCAAACGGGCCGATCTGCGCGGCCAGGGCCCTTGACACGTTGGCCTGCTTGGCCAACACCGCCAGGTTGTTGTTGCAACCGTCGGCGATCACGTCAGGCTGGGAGAAGAAGGTACCGCAGTTGTCGACGACGGTCTGGTCCCACTCGATCTGGTAGAAGCCTTCGGCGGTGAGGTTGTCGGTCACGCTCTGCGACACGTAGAACATGTTGACGGGGATCAGGCCTTCCTTGATCTCCGCGCCAGGGCGACGGAACGCCGAGACATCGATGGGGTTGATGGCGTTGATACCGCCGCCAATGAAGGTACTCTCGCCCCAGCTCACCACCTGCTTGCCCAAGCGCACGTTGCCCGGCAGGTCGCCGATGCTGTAGTTGTGGTAGACAAAGGCGTCGAGCAGTTCCGCGCCCGAAGACTTGGCGCCTTCCTTGCGGTTCGAATCGCTGATGTCCTTGAACTGGCGGTTTTCATCCTTGAGCTCGAAGTCGTACCAGTACTTGCCACGGACGAACACGCCCGTGTCACCGTACTTGAGCTCCAGGTCGTGGATGCCCTTGAAGATCTTCGAGAACGTCTCGCCTTTCTTGAAGTTCAGGTGGCCATCGTCGGAGGTCTGCGACAGCCCCCTGCCGCCGTTGTTGGCCCCGATGAGGTTCTTGTTGGGGTTGGCCGTCGACCAGCTGGCGCCAACGGAGAGCGACGAGTCGAACTGGCCTTCGATTTCACCGATGTTGAAGCTGACCGCGAAAGCAGGACTTGCGAGCGTGGAAGCGAGGCTGACGGCCAGAGGCAGTTTCGCCCGGCGCCAGAACGGGTTTGCAGATGTCATCGACGCTACTCCATGTACTTTTTTGTTATGGCAGTGAGTCCTTTCAGAAACGGCTCGAGCGCCTGGTGAAGCAGGCTCCTGCCCGTGACGCCGCGCGTTGCCGTGCGGCGCCCTCCCCCATTCCTGAAAATCCCCTGACCCGACTATAGCCAGCGGTCACAGGTGCTTGATCCCTCTAAAGTGTGATTTGCGCGTCCTGCTTGCGGCCCACCCCGATCGGCCGGCCTGCGCGCTGGCAGTGCTCAAGCATGGCTCAATTCTGTCGTTTGACAAGGCGTCATCCTGTCTAGCTTGCGGGGTCGCGCTTGAGAAAGCGCGACCCGCGCCCGCGTTACAGGGTGGAAAGGAAAGCGCTGTTACTGGCCTGCCACTGGCTGATGTCGACGCGGATGCGCTTCTTGTCGAGCTTGCCGACGCTGGTCTTGGGAATTTCAGTAACAAGGGCGATCTGGCTGGGAATCGCCCACTTGTTGATGTGTCCCTGCTCCACGAAAGGCTTGAGATGTTCCTTGAGCGCACGCGCCTCGATGCTCTGCCCCTCGCGCACCACCAGCAGCGCAAACGGGCGCTCCCCCCACTGCGGGTCAGGCACGCCCACAACAGCCACTTCTCGTACTGCAGGGTGGCGACTGATCAGGTCTTCCAGGTCGAGCGAAGAAATCCACTCGCCACCGGTCTTGATCACGTCCTTGATGCGGTCGCGAATATCGATGAAACCCATGCCATCGAGCGTGGCGACATCGCCGGTGTGCAGCCAGCCACCCTGCCAGAGTTCCTCGCCCTTCTCCGGCTCGCGGAAATAACCCATGGTCAACCAGGGCGCGCGCAGCACCAGTTCGCCCTGAGTTTCGCCATCGGCAGGCAGGAAATTGCCATTGCCATCGACGATGGCTGCCTCGACCAATGGCACCGGCACCCCGGCCTTGATCCGGTAGCTGGTACGCTCATCCTCGCTTCCGGCCTGCAGCTCGTCGTTCAGGTGCGCGGCACTGATCAGCGGGCAGGTTTCGGACATGCCGTAGGCGGCGGTGAGCTGGATGCCACGGGCCAGTGCAGCCTGATACAGCGCGCGGTTGAGCGCGCTGCCGCCGATGATGATCTTCCAGCCACCGAAATCCTGGCCGGCTGCCGACGGGCAGTTGAGCAGCATCTGCAGGATGGTCGGCACGCAGTGGGAGAAGGTCACCTTCTCCTCACGCCACAGCCTGATCAGCATGTCCGGCTCATAACGCCCGGGGTAGACCTGCTTGATCCCCATCATGGTCGCCGCGTAGGGGATGCCCCAGGCGTGCACATGGAACATCGGCGTGATCGGCATGTAGACATCGTTGCTGCTCAGCAGCCTCACGCTGTCCAGGCTGCCGAGTACCGCGGTTTCGGCCAGCGTGTGCAGCACCAGCTGCCGATGGGTGAAATACACTCCCTTGGGGTTACCCGTGGTGCCGGTGGTATAGAAGGTGGTGGCCACCGAGTTTTCATCGAAATCGGGGAAGTCATAGTGCGGGCTGGCCGCGGCCAGCAACTGCTCGTACTCGCCTTGCAGGCCCGGCAGGTCGGCAGACTTGTCCGGCCCATCGGTCAGCAACACGGTACCTTGCACCGTGGTCAGTTGCCCGGCGATGGCCTGGTAGAGGCCGATGAAATCACTGTTGACCAGCACGAACCGGTCTTCGGCGTGGTTCATGGTGTAGAGGATCTGCTCCGGCGACAGGCGCACGTTGATGGTGTGCACCACGGCGCCGATCATCGGGATGGCGAACATGCATTCCAGATAGCGGTGGCTGTCCCAGTCCATCACCGCCACGGTGTCGCCGGCCTTCACCCCAGCCTCGGTCAGCACGTTGGCGAGGCGGGCGATGCGCTCGTTCAGTTGCGGGTAGGTGAGACGGAGCTGGTCGCGGTAGACGATCTCGCGGGTCTTTTCGTAGCGGCTGCCGGACATCAGCAGGCGCTTGATCAGCAGCGGGTACTGGTAAGCGCCCTCGGCGGGCTTGATGATGCGCGTCTGCAACATGGGTATCCCTTTTCTTCAAAGCGGGCAGGACAGTTCAGGCAACAACTGTAGTTCGGTGACGCAGCGGTCAAATCAGCCGAAGGAATGATTTGTGCCGCAGAGGTATGAGCGCAGGCGCTACCGTTGACGAGCGGCGCCGCCGGGCCGGACACTGCGCCGACCCCATCCTGCCCTGCCACCGGAGCCCCAGATGTCCAGCCCACGTCGCGCCGTGTTTCTCGATCACCAGTCACTGGACCTGGGTGACCTCGACCTTTCGCCGCTGCATGCCCAGTTCGACACGTTGCAACTGCATGCCACGACCCGCCCGGAGCAGGTCGCCGAACGCCTGCAAGGTGCCGTGGCCGCCATCAGCAACAAAGTGATGCTCGATGCCGTCACGCTCGCCGCCAACCCGCAACTCAAGCTGATCCTGGTGGCGGCCACCGGCACCAACAATGTCGACCTGGCCGCCGCCCGCGCCCAGGGCATCACCGTGAGCAACTGCCAGGGCTACGGCACGCCGTCGGTGGCCCAGCACACCCTGGCCCTGCTGCTGGCCCTGGCCACGCGCCTGTGCGACTACGAGCAGGCGGTGAAGGCCGGGCAATGGGCCAAGGCCAGCCAGTTCTGCCTGCTGGACTTCCCCATCGTCGAGCTGGAGGGCAAGACCCTTGGCCTGCTTGGCCACGGCGAACTGGGCGGCGCGGTGGCGCGCCTGGCCGAGGCCTTCGGCATGCGCGTGCTGAGCGGGCAGATCCCCGGCCGCCCGCCCCGGGCCGACCGCCTGCCACTGCATGAGCTGCTGCCGCAGGTCGATGCCCTGACCCTGCACTGCCCGCTCAACGAGCAGACCCGGCACATGATCGGTGCCCGCGAGCTGGCGCTGCTCAAGCCCGGCGCACTGGTGGTCAACACCGCCCGCGGCGGGTTGATCGACGAGCAGGCCCTGGCCGACGCGCTGCGCGGCGGCCACCTGGGTGGCGCAGCCAGCGATGTGCTGAGCGTCGAACCGCCGGTCAACGGCAACCCACTGCTGGCGGCGGACATTCCCCGCCTGATCATCACCCCGCACAGCGCCTGGGGCGCGGTAGAGTCGCGCCAGCGCATCGTCGGCCAGCTGGCCGAGAACGCCCAGGCCTACTTCGCCGGTCAGCCGCGACGCGTGGTCGGCTGACCCGCCTCTGGTACACTGCGCCACTTTTTCAGGAGGCGTCGTCCATGGACCCGCGCAGTGAAGTGTTGCTCCGCCAGGCAGAGCTGTTCCAAGGCCCACTGCTGGTCGCTGGCGCCCAGGCCGATGGCCTGCTCGGCCAGTTGCCCGGGGCCCACGGCTGGACCTGGCATGCCGGCGACCAGGCCGTGCTCGAGAGCCGCTTCGCCGGGCGCAGCCATTACGGTGTCGAGGTGCCCGAGGTAGCCTTCGACGCCGCCGTGCTGTTCCTGCCCAAGTCTCGCGAGCTGGCGGCCTACCTGCTCAACGCCCTGGCCTCGCGCCTTGCCGGTCGCACGCTGTACCTGGTGGGGGAGAAACGCGGCGGCGTCGAAGGCGCGGCCAAGCAATTGCAGGCCTTCGGCAGGCCGCGCAAGCTCGACAGCGCCCGCCACTGCCAGTTATGGCAGGTGACCGTGGACAACGCGCCCGAGGCCAAGCCGCTGGAAAGCCTGGCCGAACGCTTTGAACTGCCCCTCGAAGATGGCCCGCTGCAGGTGATCAGCCTGCCCGGCGTGTTCAGCCACGGGCGTCTGGACAAGGGCACCGCGCTGCTCCTGGAGCACCTCGACGGCCTGCCGATCGGCCATGTCCTGGACTTCGGCTGTGGTGCCGGGGTGCTCGGCGCCACGATCAAGCGTCGCTATCCGCAGAGCCAGGTCACCTTGCTCGATGTCGACGCCTTCGCGGTCGCGGCCAGTCGCCTGACCCTGGCCGCCAATGGCCTGGAAGGCGAGGTGATCAGCGGTGACGGGATCGATGCCGCTCCCCGCGGCCTGGACGTTATCCTGAGCAATCCGCCGTTCCATACCGGTGTACACACCGACTACCATGCCTCGGAAAATCTTCTGAAAAAATCCAGGGAACATCTGCGAAAAAGTGGGGAAATCCGTTTGGTAGCCAACAGCTTCCTGCGTTACCAGCCGCTCATCGAAGGCGCCTTGGGCAACTGTGAGATCCGTGCCGAAGCACAAGGTTTTCGCATCTACCGCGCAACACATGGATAAAAACAGGGCTTGCCGAAAGCGATTCGCCTAGGCAGAATCCGCTCCGTCCTAGGGGAGTAGTCTCCCGCGAGCACCCTGCTCGCCCGGTACGCGTCAACACACTTGGCCCACAGGCCATGGCGCGTGCGACCCACGATCTGCGCAGACAGGTCCAGGGTTTGACAAGACCTATGACACGCACACCTTACCCGGGGCGGGGAGGTCGTACGTGTCATAGCCGTGTCGACCCGCCCCCGTAGGAATCCTGATGCTGGAATCATTGCTCGTCCCTACCGCGATCGTCGCGCTTGCCGAAATCGGCGACAAGACGCAATTGCTCGCGCTCATCCTCGCCGCCCGTTTCCGCAAGCCCTGGCCGATCATTGCCGGGATCGTCGCCGCGACGCTGGCCAACCATGCCGCCGCTGGCGCGGTCGGCGCCTGGGTCAGCAGCTTCTTTACAGAGTCGGTGCTGCACTGGATCCTCGCCGCGAGCTTCACCGCCACCGCGCTGTGGACCCTGGTACCGGACAAGATGGACGATGAAGAATCCAGCAACGCACGACGGTTCGGGCCATTCGTGACCACGCTGATCGCGTTCTTCCTGGCGGAAATCGGCGACAAGACCCAAGTGGCCACGGTGATGCTGGCCGCCCAGTATCCGCACCTGATCATGGTGATCATCGGCACCACCCTGGGCATGCTGATCGCCAACGTGCCGGTGGTGCTGGCGGGCAACTTCGCGGCGGAGAAACTGCCGCTGACGCTGATCCGTCGCCTGGCGGCGACCGCGTTCGTGGTGCTGGCCATCGTCGCGGTGTATTCGGCGATGAAGACCAGTGGCTGGATAGGGTGAAGCAGCGGCAAGTGGCAAGTTACAAGCGGCAAGAAAGAGCAGGTGCATCCTGACTTGCCGCTTGAAGCTTGTAGCTTGTAGCTGCTTTTACTTCTTGGCCGCCTGATACAGCGGCATCACCTTCGGAATCGCCGCCTGCAACGAAGCGATACGGCTGCTCGAAGCCGGGTGGGTGCTCATGAACTCTGGCGGCGCGCCTTCGGACGCCTTGCTCATCTTGTTCCACAGGGTGATCGCGGCGTTCGGGTCATAGCCGGCACGGGCCGACAGTTCCAGGCCGATCAGGTCGGCTTCGTTCTCGTTGGCACGGCTGTTGGGCAGGGTCATGGCGTAGTTCACCACGGTGTCGGCCATGGCCATGCTGTCCTGCCCCAGGCCAAAGATCGCGCCGGCGCCCTGGCGGGCCATTTCCACGCCGTAGGCCTTGGACATCGCTTCACGGCTGTGCTCGCGCAGGGCATGAGCGATTTCATGACCCACCACCGCGGCGATCTCGGCATCGGTCAGCTGGAGCTGATCGATCAGCCCGGTATAGACGATGATCTTGCCGCCCGGGCCGCAGTTGGCATTGAGCTCATCGCTCTTGATCACGTTGACTTCCCAGTTCCACTGCGCGGCATCCGGCCGGAACTGCGGTGCCTGGGCGATCAGGCGCTTGGCGATGGCCTGCACGCGCTTGGCATCATTGCTGCTCTTGTCCAGCACGCCCTTGCTCGACGCCTCGCCGAGGGTCTGCTGGTAGGACTGGGCGTACATCTTGTTGACCTCATCGGTCGAAAGCATGCTGAACATGTATTGCTGGCGTTGCACGCCCACGGCACCACCACTGGTGGTATTGACCGCCTGACAGCCGCCAAGCAGGACGCCGACCGTCAGCATGCTGACAACGAATGACTTACGCATGAAAACACTCCCTTTTTACGTGCCGCGTATCCTAGGCCCAGACGCCCGCCCCTGCCAGAGCCGCGGGTAAGATTTCTGACAAGGTCCTCATGCTTTGGTATTAGCCCGCCGATAACACTCGGTAACGACCTCCTTGCGCGCGGAGCTTTGCCATGAAGTTCAAGTCGATCCAGTTTTCCGTGGCCGCCCTGGCCGGTGCCATCGTGCTGAGCATTGTCGCGGCCCTGGTGCTGTACGCCGTCTACTCCGGGCAACGCACCCAGGCGCTGGTGCAACAGCGCACCCAGCAACAGTTCGAGAACGTCATCGAGCAGCGCCTCACCGCCCTGGCACGCACCCAGGTCAGCGAAATCCAGCGCGGCCTCGAAGCCCCGCTGTCGATCGCCCGCAGCCTGGCCACCGGCAACGCCATGCTCGGCATGCAGGCAAGCGACGGCCAAGCGCTGATGCGGGTCGACCGCGAGCACCTGATCAACCAGCTCAAGCGCACCGTGGAGGTCAACCCAAGCGTGCTCGGCGCTTACCTTGGCTGGGAGCCCAACGCCCTCGACCATGCCGATGCCCGCTACGTCGGCAGTAGCCTGGTGGGTATCGACAGCGCCAACGGCCGCTTCCTGCCCTGGTGGTTCCGCAATGGTGATGGCAGCCTTGGCCAGGACAAGCTGGCCGATGTCGACGACCGCACAGTGCTCGCCACCGGCGTGCGCGCCAGCGAGTACTACCTGTGCCCCAAGGAGTCGAAGAAGGCCTGCGTGATCGACCCCGCGCCTTATAAAGTGGGCGACAAGATGGTCATGCTGGCGTCGTTCGTCGAACCGATCATGGTCGATGGCCAGTTCCAGGGCATGGCCGGCGCCGACCTGTCGGTGAACTTCATCCAGGACCTGCTCAATGCCGCCGATCGCCAGCTGTACGACGGCGCCGGGGAGCTGGCGCTGGTTTCCAGCAACGGCCGCCTGGTGGCCTATACCCGTGACCCGGCGAAATTCGGCGAGAAGGCCAGCGATGTGCTCGACAGCGACGAAGCCGGCACGCTCAAGAACCTGAGCGGCGAAACCCTGCACTACGAAGTGGACGCCGGCAAGGATCGCATCGAGCTGTACCTGCCGTTCAAGGTCGCCAACACCGATGCGCGCTGGACACTGCTGCTGGAACTGCCGCTGAGCGCCGTGATGGCCGAAGTCAACCAACTGCAGCAGGACCTGGCCGAACAGCGTCGTACCGATATCACCGGCATGACCCTCGTTGGCCTCGGCATCGCCGCCCTTGGCCTGCTGGTGATCTGGCTGCTGGCCCTGGGCATCGCCCGCCCGCTCAAGCAGATGGTGGCGATGCTCGACGACATCGCCCAGGGCGAAGGCGACCTGACCCGTCGCCTGCACAGCGACCGTGCCGACGAACTGGGTGCCATCGCCAAGGGCTTCAATACCTTCCTGGCCAAGTTACAGGCCATGATCAGCCAGGTGGTGGGTTCGGTGCAGAAGGTCAGCGACTCGTCCGAGCACACCGCCGACATCGCCATCCGTACCAACCAGGGCGTGCACAAGCAGATGGCCGAGATCGACCAGGTGGCCACCGCCGTGCATGAAATGACCGCTACCGCCCAGGATGTAGCGCGCAACGCCACGCAAGCGGCCCAGGCCGCCAGCGCGGCCGACCGCGCCGCCAACCAGGGCCTGGAAATCGTGCGCGACACCTCCAGCGCCATCAGCGCCCTGGCCAGCGAGATCGGCCGCGCAGTCACGGTGGTCCAGGACCTGGCCCGCGACAGCGAAAACATCAATGCCATCCTCGTGGCCATCCGCGCCATTGCCGAACAGACCAACCTGCTGGCGCTCAACGCCGCCATCGAGGCCGCTCGCGCCGGCGAGCAGGGTCGCGGCTTTGCCGTGGTCGCCGACGAAGTGCGCAACCTGGCGCAGAAGACCCAGCAGGCGACCGAGGAAATCCAGCAGATGATCCAGCAGTTGCAGCAGGGCACCCGCGAGGTGGTCAAGGTGATGGAGGACAGCCAGGGCAAGACCGACGACAGCGTGCTGCAGGCCAGCCGCGCCGCCGAGGCGCTGGAAAGCATCACCCAGGCGGTGTCGGTAATCAACGACATGAACACCCAGATCGCCAGTGCCGCCGAGGAGCAGAGTGCCGTGGCCGAGGACATCAACCGCAATGTGATCAACATCGGCCAGGTGGCAGGCGAAGTGGCGGGCGGTGCCGACGAGTCGAGCCAGGCCAGCGCCGAGCTGACCAAGCTGGCGGAGCAGCAGCGCCGCCTGATCAATCAATTCAGGGTGTAGGTATCAAAAGGGGCGGGGGGTGGGAGCGGGCTTGCCCCGCGATACGATCCTCGCCTCACCACCGCCATCGCGGGGCAAGCCCGCTCCCGCCAGAAAAGCTGTTTGCTCAAGCCGGGGTCAGGCACTCCGGCCCATCGAGCTTCGGATCGTTGACGAAATACGCCAGCGCCCGCTCACGCAGCGCCGTCGGCGGCTTGGCCAGCAACTCGTGCAGCTTCGCCATCGGCGTGTCGGGATCCAGCCACAGCGCCTGCTCGGCCTCGTCCAGAATCAGCGGCCGACGCTGGTTCATCGCCGCTTGCGTCACCACCGCACAACTCAACCACTCTTGTTCCTGCACCGGGTAGACCTCCCACACCGCGGCGAAGAACAATGACGCACCCTCCCCCGGTGTCACCCAGTACGGGCGCTTGCGCGCCGTGCCGCGCCATTCGTAGAAGCCGTTGGCGGGCATCAGGCAACGCCGCTGGCGCAGGGGCTCGCGAAACATCGGCTGCTCGGCGAGGGTTTCGGCACGGGCCTGGGCTGGTGTACGGGAAAGGTCGGTGAGCCAGGCCGGGGTCAGCCCCCAGCGAGCGCTGGCCAGCTGCAACTGGCCGTCGACCTGGCGTTGAATCAGGACCGAGGCGCCGGGCGCGATGTTCCATTGGGCCTTCTGGCCCGGGGGGAAGCCCGGCAGGCCGGCGAAGCTCTGGGACCAGCGAAACAGGGCGTAGCGTCCACACATGGGCGAAATCAAAACCTAGCAGATCAGGGTTCCGGGATAACTCTCCGGTTCGTCACCGGCAAGCGGCTGGGCGGCATTGTACTCATCGATCAGCTGCCGTGCGTACCCGGCCTGCTCGTCGGGCACCGCCAGGCCGAGCAAGCCGTGCATCGGCAACTCGCCCACGGCGCCCATCAGGTCGCGCCCGACCAGGTGCACCTCGATGCCTTCGCTGGCCAGCATGCCCACCAGCACCTGGGCCTCCAGCAGGCTTTCCGGTTCATAGATTCGCCGCATCAGTCGTTCTCGCCAAAGACATCCAGCATCCACTCCTCACCATGGACCTGCAGCACGAAGCGAATGGGCTTGCAGCACACCTGGCAGTCCTCGATGTATTGCTGGTCACCGCCGGACAAGTCCACCGTGGTTTCGACTTCCTCGCCACAATAAGGGCAATCGTAGAGCGCAGTTTCCAGCATCGCGGCCTCCGGAGTGACTTGTGCGTATAATTGCCGGTCTGTTTACAGGGCCTGTGTGCGTCCGAGCCGTTTTTCGGAGCCCGCCCCTACCTAATTACCCTAGCCGTTTCCAACAAGAGAGCATGATGGGCGAATTCGATGCCATCCGACCGTACGACGACGCTGAGGTCCCTGCTGTGCTGGCACGCCTGCTCAGCGACCCGGCATTCCTCGATATCCTCACCCACTTCCGCTTTCCGCGCGCGGCGGGTGCCTTCGGCTGGCTGCTCAAACCACTGATCGCCCGGCGCCTGCGCAAGGAATTTGCCGGCGTGACCTGCGTGTCCACGCTGCAGGACAAGGTCGAGTACTACGTCGACCGCACCATCGACCGCGCTACCGACGGCGTCACCTACAGCGGTGTCGAACAGCTCAAGTCCGGTACCGCCTACCTGTTCCTGGCCAACCACCGCGACATCGTGATGGACCCGGCCTTCGTCAACTACGCGGTGTACCACGCCGGCCTGCCGACACCGCGCATCGCCATCGGCGACAACCTGCTGCAAAAGCCGTTCGTCAGCGACATGATGCGCCTGAACAAGAGTTTCATCGTGCACCGTTCGATCAGCGGCCGCCGCGAGAAACTGGCCGCCTATCAACTGCTCTCGGCCTATATCAACCACTCGATCCGCAACGATGGCGCGTCGATCTGGATCGCCCAGGCCGAAGGCCGCGCCAAGGACGGTGACGACCGCACCGATTCGGCGATCCTGAAAATGTTCCACATGAGCCGCAAGGACGAACCGTTCGGCGCGGTGATCCAGAGCCTGAACCTGATCCCCGTGTCGATCAGCTACGAGTACGACCCCTGCGACCAGGCCAAGGCCCGCGAGCTGTACATCCGCGCCACCACCGGCACCTACAAGAAGGCACCCGGCGAGGACGACAACAGCATCGCCCAGGGCATCACCGGCTACAAAGGGCGGGTTCACATCAACTTCGCCCCCCCGGTGACCGAGTACCACGAGGACACCAAGCAGCTGGCGCAGGCCATCGACCGGCAGATCCTCGGCGGCTACCGGCTGTTCCCGGTGCATTACCTGGCCTATGCGATGTGGGCAGAGAAGGATGCGGCACTCGAAGTGCCGAGCGCGGAGAAGCTGTTCCCGGCCGATGAACTGGCCAAGGCCAAGGAAGAGTGGCAGCGCCGCCTGGACGCCTGCCCGGTCGAGCAGCAGCCGTACCTGGTGCAGCAGTACGCGACCCCCGTGCGCAATCAGTACCAGGTGAAGCGTCAGCCGGCATCGGTCTGACGAGACGTGGGAGCGGGCTTGCCCCGCGATAGTGTCAACTCAGGTGACAGCGTCGCCCGAAAATATGCAATCGCGGGTCAAGCCCGCTCCCACGCAGCAACCGAAACGCCTTTAGATCCAGGTGCTGAACCAGGACAGCAGCAACGCCATCGCCAGGCAGCAGAAACCGAGGATGTAGTAATAGCGCGGCACCCGCTGCTCGAGCACGTCCACCCCCCCCTCATCCATCGCCAGGCTTTCCTTCACGAGCGCCTCGCGGCGTCGGGCGCCATGCAGCAGCAGCCCGCCGGGGCAGGTGATCAGCAACGCCAGCAGATTGATCAGCTTGGCCGGATGGGCGGCCAGGAAGCCCCAGAGCACTTGCAACGACATTACGCGACCTCGGTATCACGTGTGGCAAAGCCCGGCATTCTACCCAAGCCGACTTCAACCACCGCCACTTTGCGACCAGCTGTCATCCAGGCTCTGTACGAAATGTATCTGCACTCGCCCATACTGCGTTGAAACGGGGCTCGGAATGCTCATGTACTCTAGTACAGTCGGGCGCGACCCCAGCCGTTCCTCTCCCCGTTTCGCCTTGTCTGGCCTTCGCGCAGACACATTTCGTACAGACCCTAATTTCATTTGTCACACGCTCGTCATCAAGACAGGCCACCCTGTCGGCCTTCAACTGACCGGAGCTTGTCATGCTGCACGCCGAAAACCAGGACCGCCTCTACCTCGTGGCCCAGAGCGACGAACAACAGGCGCTGATCGACGGCTTCGCGATCAACGTCCAGGACCGTCAGTGGCTGGTGTATTGCGCCCTGGGCGGGCATGCCCACGACGACCTGCCGGAGATCGACCCGCACACTGGCATCAGCCTGCTGGACTTTCACGTCCAGGCCGCCTGACCGGCCCTAGTGTGGTGTTTTGCAAATACGATCAATAACTCGCGAGTGATTTTTGCGCTCAGGCAAGGCGTCGCGACGAGTCGTAGCCCAGCTACGGCGAGGAGCGACAACGCCGCATGAGCGCAAAAAGCACCGCGAGTTATGGTCGTTATTTGTGAAACACCACACTAGATACAGCCATGAAAAAGCCCGCTGCCTGTTTCGCAGGCAGCGGGCTTTTTCATGGCTGTATTGACGTACTTACTCGCCCAGCACCTGACCGACGGTCGGGTCCTTGAACAGGCGGGTAAGGGCATCGCTGAGCACGTCACTCACCAGCTTGGTGTTGGTTTCCTGGTTCGGCGCCATGCCGAAGCGCTGGTCCAGCGACGCACCGTAACGGCCGCTGTAGCGACGGTTGGCATTCGACACGTCAGCGCGGAAGGTGGCACCGATGGTCGCCTCGGTCACGTACATCTTGTCCTTGGGCGACTGGTACTTGAGCTCGGCCAGGGTCACGGTCAACTGCGGGGCATTGCCGGCATTCGGCGTCGGGGTGAAGCCCAGCAGGCGCACCGCCGCCTCGGCCTGGGCCTGCAGCTTGGGCACCACGTCATTGCCATTGACGGTGATGGTGCTGGTCTCGGGGTACATGCCACCACGGGTGCCGAGCGACTGCGAGGCGCGCCCGTCGACAACCCTGACCACCACCGGCTGGCCGTGGCCGACCGGAGCCAATTGCTGGGTGAGCTTGGGTTGCGGGCTGAGTTGCTGCGGGCTGTGGGCACAACCGGCCAGGCTCAGGCTGGCCACCGCGAACAAACCGACCAACAGACGTTGCAACATGCGCATTTCTCCAGAAAAAGCGGCAAAGGCCCACAGTATACCTAGCGCGCCACACGCCAGCCATCGCCCGGCCCGCTTGTCACAATCGTTTCATGCCCCTGCGTTTATCCTTGCGCCAGCCCTCACTCACAGGACGCCACGTCATGGCCTCGCTCTGGACCCTGCTCTTCCACCGCCCGCGCCACGCCACCTACGCCCGCCTCGACAGCGATGGCACCTGCCTGGCCTTCAAGCACTGCGCCACACCGCCGGGCAACGGCACCTGGGTGCCGGTCAGCGAAGCGCGACTGGCCTGGCTGGGCCACCCGCTACCGGCCAGCGCCCGGGTTTGCGACGGTGCAACGCGCCGTTGGCAGCAACGCACCCTCGCAGCCTGACAAACGCTGCAATAAAAACCCAACAAGTACGCCCTTTCCGCCCGCGACATCGTTATAATCTCCCCCCGATTATAAGGACGTCTCCTGATCGGGCCCCGCATTCGCCGCTTCAACCCGGCACCCTCGACGCTTCGCCCACAGAGAGCCTTCCACTCAGGTCTTGCATTGGCTGTCGTGCCTGCTGTTTCCGGCCGTCCGCTGCGCATGAACCTGCGGGTTGCCATCGCGCAGTCCACTTTTGAGGTTCACGACTCCAAAAGAGCGTGAAAAAACGGTTTTTCACAACTTCACGAGAGTGTGGCGAGCAAATGAACAGTCTGGCATGTGCAAGAGCGGCAGATGTGTACCGAACAGCCCTGAACAGACGGCAAAAGCGCTCATCCCTGATGAATGCCTGAGGCCGGTCCATAACGCACGACGGACCACTTGACCATAAGTCGAATTGCCGCACCCGTGGCAATGGGCGTTCAATAGCCGAACACCCAAGACTGATTGGCGGTGTCCGCGGAAGTTGCAAGAACTGCGAAGAGTCGGACATGGCGATCCTGGCCAACCCAGGGATCCTATGCTGTCAATTAGGTGCTGTAGATTGTGGAGACGCGTTAATGGCGCAGAACGAATCGGTTGATGTGGTACTGGTAGGCGCGGGCATCATGAGTGCCACCCTGGCCGTACTGCTCAAGGAGCTCGACCCGACCCTGAAGCTCGAGGTCGTCGAGGCGATGGACTCCGGAGCCGCGGAGAGTTCCAACCCCTGGAACAACGCCGGTACCGGCCATGCCGGCCTGTGCGAGCTCAATTACACCCCGCAGGCCGCCGATGGCAGCATCGACATCAAGAAGGCCGTGCACATCAACACCCAGTTCGAGGTTTCGCGCCAGTTCTGGGCCTACCTGAGCCGCAAAGGCAACTTCGGCTCGCCGCGCGCCTTCATCAACCCGGTGCCGCACCTGAGCTATGTCGAAGGTGACAAGGGCGTTTCGTTCCTCAAGAAGCGTTTCGAGCTGCTCAAGCAGCACCACGCCTTCGCCGAGATGGAATACACCGAAGACAAGGCCGTGATGAAGGACTGGATGCCGCTGATGATGCCAGGCCGCCCGGCCGACCAGCACATCGCCGCCACCCGCGTGATGAAGGGCACCGACGTCAACTTCGGCGCCCTCACCAACAAGCTCCTCAAGCTGCTTGGCGACTCGCCGGATGCCCAGGTCAAGTACAGCAAGAAGGTCGTCGGCCTGCGCCGCAACGGCAGCGGCTGGACCGTGAGCATCAAGGACGTCAACAGCGGCGGCAGCCGTGAAGTGGACGCCCGCTTCGTCTTCCTCGGTGCCGGTGGCGCCGCCCTGCCCCTGCTGCAGGTGTCCGGCATCCCCGAAAGCAAGGGCTTCGGCGGCTTCCCGGTCAGCGGCCAGTGGCTGCGTTGCGACAACCCGGAAATCGTCAAGCAGCACCAGGCCAAGGTCTATAGCCAGGCGGCGGTCGGCGCCCCGCCGATGTCGGTGCCGCACCTGGACACCCGCGTGGTCGACGGCAAGAAATCGCTGCTGTTCGGGCCATACGCCGGCTTCACCACCAAGTTCCTCAAGCACGGCTCCTTCATGGACCTGCCGTTGTCGGTGCGCATGGGCAACATCGGCCCGATGCTAGCCGTGGCCCGTGACAACATGGACCTGACCAAGTACCTGGTCAGCGAAGTGATGCAATCCATGGAGCAGCGCCTGGAATCGCTGCGCCGCTTCTATCCGGAGGCGAAAGCCGAGGACTGGCGCCTGGAGGTGGCCGGCCAGCGCGTGCAGATCATCAAGAAGGATCCGAAGAAAGGCGGCATCCTGCAGTTCGGCACCGAGCTGGTCTCGGCCGAGGACGGCAGCCTGGCCGCGCTGCTTGGCGCATCGCCGGGCGCCTCGGTGACCGTGTCGATCATGCTCGAGCTGATCGAGCGCTGCTTCCCCGAGCAGGCCAAGGGCGCCTGGGCGGCCAAGCTCAAGGAAATCTTCCCCGCCCGTGAGAAGACCCTGGCCACCGACGCGGCCCTGTACCACAAGATCAGCGCTGAAAACGATGTGGCGCTGGAGCTGGTGGAAAACAGCCCGGCCAAGCATTACGCCTGATCCGGCTGAAACAAAAAAACGCCCTTCGGGGCGTTTTTTTGTTTGCGGGCAAACCCTCGTGGGAGCGACGCCACGGATCAAACTCGGGCGTTGTCGATGATCTCGATGTACTCCGGCGCATTGCGCTGGTCGGCGATGGCCTCGACGAAAGTCTTGCCATGTTCGTCCTTGCCATCCAGGTCGTAGCCGGCCGCCACGAAGAAACCGACGTAACGTTCGAAGTCGTCGACGCGCAAGCCGCGGTATCCCTTGATCAGCTTGTGATGCGAAGGCGAAGTCAGGCCATCGGCCGGCTCGAACTGCAGGAACGTCTTGATGTACTCGTCGCTGATCTCGTCACCAATCACTTGTTTCTTGTCTTTACGCATCGCCGACTCCAACTGGACCATCACGGACATTTTCGAAGGCCGGCAGTTTACCCCCCGGCGACGGCGAGCCTCAACGCGTACGTACGGTGCCGGTGTGCAGATCCGCCCAGATATGGCCGTTGGCATAGGTGAGGAACTGAACGTAGAGCGTCTCGTTACGCAGCAGGTCCATGACCACACGGTAGTTGGCCAGCGGGTAGTTGAGCGTCAGGGTGCGGGTCTTGTCGTCGTACACCGGTTTCTTCAGGCTCTTGCCGCCCTCGCCGTCGAAATTGAGCAGGACCTGGCCGATGGTCGAGCCCTTGCTCAGCGGCTTGCCCTTCAGGCGCACCAGCAAGGAGGAGGTGATCGGGATCGGCTGCTGGTCGGACTGGCGCTGGGTGCCGACCACCACGCTATAGTCGGTGACCTGCAGCAGTTGCTGGCTGGCCGGTGCTTCCTGGCGCAGTGAGAGGTCGTCAGGAGGGAGGAACTGGCTGTGCAGCGGTGCGGCGGCAAGCGGCAGGCTCACCGCCATCAAGAGGGGGACGATCGCACGCATGTAGGGCTCCTTGGCATGAGCAGGCACTCTACGCACAGGCCCTGTCGCGGAGCAAGCCCGGTCCTGAAGTAAGGGAGCGGGCTCAAGATTGGGCACAAGCTCAATCGAACTGCGCGCGCATCCAGGCGTGATACTCGGCAACAGCCGCTTCACCTTCACGCGGCGCCCAGTGAGCGTGCTCCCCCTCGCCCACCGCCCGGTACGGCCCGGCCTTGCACTCGAACATGACGCTGTCGGCCTCGAGCACCACCAGGCCATGGTAGGTGCCTGGCACCAGGTCGACCCCAAGACACTCGCCGCCCGCCTGCAGCACACGTTTGTCGGTGACCTGTCCCAGGTCATCGAAGATCAGCAACCCCAAGCGCCCCTTGAGGACGATCAGGACCTCGGCCTTGTCGTCACTCAGGTGCCTGTGCGGTGGGATGTAGGTAGCTGGCTGCAAACCCACCGCCATGCGGTGGCAGGGCTCTTCCATCTGGTGGAAGTTGTGGTGCTGACGACCACGCGGACTCTCGGCGGCCTTTTGTACCAGCCCGACGAACAACGACTGATCGAGGAACGCAGGCTGGCGCATGCTCACATCCCCTTGACGGCGAAGAGGCCGTTGGCGTTGCGCCAGTAGCCCTTGTAGTCCATGCCGTAGCCGAAGACGTAGCGATCGACGCACGACAAGCCGGTGTAGGTGGCCTTCAGGTCCGGGCTGGCCTTGCGGTCGTGGTCCTTGTCGATCAGCACTGCGGTGTGCACGGCGCGGGCGCCGGCGTGCTTGCAGAACTCGATGATGGCGCTGAGGGTGTGCCCTTCGTCGAGGATATCGTCGACGATTAGCACGTCACGGTCGATGAACGACACTTCCGGCTTGGCCTTCCAGAACAGCTCGCCACCGCTGGTGGTGTTGCGGTAACGGGTGGCGTGCAGGTACGAGGCCTCCAACGGGAACTGCAGGTGGGTCAGCAGCTTGCCGGAGAAGATCAGGCCACCGTTCATCACGCAGAAGACCACCGGGTTCTTGTCGTGCAGGTCCTTGCAGATCTGTTTGCCGACCTCGGCGATGGCGGCCTCGACCTCGGCTTCGTTGTACAGGCAATCAGCCTCGCGCATCACTTGACGGATATGCTCGAGATCGGCGGACATGGCGCTCTCCAGGGGGTGCGTTTTGGAAAAGCGGGCAAAGGTACGCATCCGCTCGTCCCAGATCAAGCCTTTATGGACTAACGTGCACAATGACTGCACGACATCAAGGACTGAATAGATTAATCTAGCGCGGTTTTTTTGCCCGCCTCCCGGAGCCCTCCCCCTATGCCTACTCGTGAGATCCGCCATCCGCTGATCCGCCACAAGCTCGGCCTGATGCGCCGTGCCGATATCAGCACCAAGAATTTTCGCGAACTCGCCCAGGAAGTCGGTGCACTGCTGACCTATGAAGCCACCCAGGACCTGCCGCTCGAAACCTACGAGATCGACGGCTGGTGCGGCAAGGTGCAAGTCGAGAAAATCGCCGGCAAGAAGATCACCGTAGTGCCGATCCTGCGCGCCGGCATCGGCATGCTCGACGGCGTGCTCAGCCTGATCCCCGGCGCCAAAGTCAGCGCCGTGGGCGTGGCCCGCAACGAAGAAACCCTCGAGGCCCATACCTACCTCGAGAAGCTCGCGCCGGATATCAACCAGCGCCTGGCCCTGATCATCGACCCGATGCTGGCCACCGGCAACTCGATGGTCGCCACCATCGACCTGCTGAAAAAAGCCGGCTGCAAGGAAATCCGCGCCATGGTCCTGGTCGCGGCGCCCGAAGGCATCGAAGTGGTGGAAAAAGCCCACCCGGACGTGCAGATCTATACCGCCTCGATCGACCAGCGCCTCAACGAGCACGGCTACATCGTGCCGGGCCTGGGTGATGCCGGCGACAAGATCTTCGGCACCAAGCAGAAGGACGCCTGACCATGCAGGACGGCTTCAACGACCCGCTCTGGCGCCAGGTCGTTTCGGGCGCGCAGATGCTCTTCGTGGCATTCGGCGCGCTGGTGCTGATGCCGCTGATCACCGGCCTCGACCCCAATGTGGCGCTGTTCACCGCCGGCATCGGCACCCTGCTGTTCCAGCTGGTCACGGGCCGTCAGGTTCCGGTGTTCCTGGCCTCGAGCTTCGCTTTCATCACCCCGATCATCCTCGCCAAGGGCCAGTTCGGCCTGGCCGAGACCATGGGCGGCGTCATGGCGGCAGGCTTCGTGTACACCTTCATGGGCCTGATGGTGAAGATCAAGGGCACCGGTTTCATCGACCGCATGCTGCCGCCGGTGGTCATCGGCCCGGTGATCATTTCCATCGGCCTGGCCATGGCGCCGATTGCCGCCAACATGGCGATGGGCAAGGGTGGTGACGGCGCTGCGCTGATGCCGTACAAGACCGCCATGCTGATCTCCATGCCGGCACTGCTGACCACGCTGATCGTGGCCGTGTTCGGCAAAGGCATCTTCCGCCTGGTACCGATCATTTCCGGCGTGCTGGTGGGCTTCGCTCTGTCGTTCGCCTTCGGCGTGGTCGACACTGCCAAGATCGCCGCGGCCCCATGGCTGGAACTGCCCAACTTCACCGCGCCAGCCTTCAACTGGCAGGCCATTCTGTTCATCGTGCCCGTGGCCCTGGCCCCGGCGATTGAACACATCGGCGGGGTGATTGCGGTGGGCAGCGTGACCGGCCGCGACTACCTGAAAAAACCCGGCCTGCACCGCACGCTGCTGGGTGACGGCCTGGCCACCACGGCAGCCGGCCTGTTCGGCGGCCCGCCCAACACCACCTACGCCGAAGTGACCGGCGCGGTGATGCTGACCAAGAACTACAACCCGAAGATCATGACCTGGGCGGCGGTCTTCGCCATCACCCTGGCCTTCATCGGCAAATTCGGCGCATTGCTGCAGAGCATTCCGGTGCCGGTGATGGGCGGCATTCTCTGCCTGTTGTTCGGCTCGATCGCCGCGGTGGGCATGAACACCATGATCCGCCACAAGATCGACCTGGCCGAAGCCCGCAACCTGGTGATTGTCTCGGTGACCCTGGTGTTCGGTATCGGCGGCGTGCTGATCGGCAGCGGTGACGGCCCGGACGACTGGGGCCTGAAGGGCATCGCCCTGTGCGCCGTGGTGGCCATTGCCCTGAACCTGATCCTGCCGGGCAATGATGGCTGGAAGAACAAGAAGCTGGATGATCAGTTGCCCTGATCGGGCCGCTGCGTTCGTGGGAGCGGGCTAACCTGCTCCCACGAATACTTGGTCAGGCCTTCTCGCACATCTCCGCCAGCACCCTCACCCACTCCGGGTGATCGTTCAGGCACGGCACCAGCACCAGCTCCTTGCCGCCGGCCTCGACGAACTGCTCACTGCCGCGCATACCGATCTCTTCCAGTGTCTCGATGCAGTCGGCGACAAACGCCGGACACATCACCAGCAACTTCTTCACTCCCGCCTTGCCCAGCTCGTCCAGACGCGTTTCGGTGTAGGGCTCGATCCACTTGGCCCGACCCAGACGCGACTGGAACGATACTGACCACTTGCCGTCCGGGATACCCATCTTCGCAGCGAACGCCCTGGCCGTGGCCAGGCACTGGCCGCGATAACACACCGCGCGCATCTCGGCGCTGGCGTCCTTGCAGCAGTCGGCAGCCTGGAAATCGTGATTGCCGGTGGGGTCGAGCTTTTTCAGGTGTCGCTCAGGCAAACCATGGAAGCTCAGCAACAGGTGATCGTAGTCTTGCTCGAGGTACGGGCGGGCGCTGGCGACCAATGCCTCGATATAGTCGGGATGCTCGTAGAACGGCTGGAGCACGCGGGTCTGCAGGGGCAGCCGGCGCTCGGCGATGGTCTGCTTCGCCAGTTCCACCACCGTGGTCACGGTACTGTCGGCGAACTGTGGATAAAGCGGTGCCAACGTCACCTTGCGCACACCTTGCGCAGCCAGGCGCTCGAGCACGCCAGGCAGTGCCGGCTCGCCATAGCGCATGGCGATTTCCACCGGGCCATGGGGCCAATGCTCGACCATCGCCTGGCGCAGGCGGCGGGTCAGTACCACCAGGGGCGAGCCTTCGTCCCACCAGATCGACCCATAGGCATGGGCAGACTGCTCCGGCCGCTTGATCAGGATCAGCGACACCAGCAACCGCCGCACCGGCCAGGGCAGATCGATCACGTACGGGTCCATCAGGAACTGGTTGAGGTAGCGGCGCACGTCGGCCACCGAGGTGGAAGCCGGCGAACCGAGGTTGACCAGCAGCAGGGCATGATCGGTCATGCAGCGTCCTATGTCAGAGGCGGCTGGACAGGTTGTCCAACGCCGATTGCAGATCGTTGAAACGGAACGTGAAACCCGCCGCCAGCAGACGCACAGGGCGGGCGCGCTGGCCACCGAGCAGCAGCGTCGACATCTCGCCGAGCCCGGCCTTGAGCAGCAGCGCCGGCATCGGCATCCATGCCGGACGATGCAAGGTGCGCCCCAGGCGCTTGGCGAACTCGCGGTTGCGTACCGGCTCCGGCGCGCAGGCATTATAGGGACCGCTGGCTTCCTTTTGCTGCATGAGAAAATCAATCAAGGCGATTTGATCGTCGATATGCACCCAAGGCATCCACTGCCGACCATCGCCCAATGGCCCGCCAAGGCCCAGTTTGTAGGGCAGGCGCAGGCGCGACAAAAAGCCGCCATCGGCAGCCAGCACCAGGCCGGTGCGCACCAGCACGACGCGGATACCCAATGCCTGCGCACGCAGGGCAGTCTCCTCCCAGGCGATGCACAGCTGGCTGGCGAAGTCCTCCTTCACCGGGGCCGAGCTCTCCGTGAGCTCGCGCTCGCCGCCGTCGCCGTACCAGCCCACCGCAGAGCCCGAGATCAGCACCGACGGGCGCTGGTCGCGGCGCTCCAGCCAGGCCAGCAGCTGCTCGGTGAGCGCCACCCGGCTGGCCCAGAGCAGGGTGCGGCGCGCCGCAGTCCAGGGACGATCGGCGATGGGCGCGCCGGCCAGGTTGATGACCGCATCCACTGGGTCGTCGGCGGCGATATCGTCCAGCCACGCGACGCCACGCACTCCAGTGCCACAGATTTTCGCCACCTGTTCCGGCCGGCGGCTCCAGACCGTCAGCCGATGGCCCTCGGCCTGCCACCGTTGGCAAAGGTGTTGGCCGATAAGGCCGGTACCGCCGGTCAGCAATATATGCATGGCTGTGTCCTCACAGTTGGCGGCCGTGGTCTATTTTTAAGATCAAGGCACTTTTTTGACCGATCGCTCTCGGATAAACATAGGCCACCTGCCTATCGAGCGGAATAACCTTATACAAACATTGTGCATTGTACAGGTTTGCCTGGCAGCGTACGCTGCGTAAAGCTAGGTTCGAAGAGGCCATCATGACAGTACCCATCGCCATCATCGGAGCCGGTATCGCCGGCCTGTCCGCAGCCCAGGCCCTGCAGAAGGCCGGGCAGACCGTCCACCTGTTCGACAAGGGCCATGGCAGCGGAGGCCGCATGGCCAGCAAGCGCAGCGAGGCCGGGGCCCTCGACCTGGGCGCGCAGTACTTCACGGCACGTGACCGGCGCTTCGTCGAACAGGTCCAGCACTGGGTCGCCTCAGGCTGGGCCGAGCAGTGGAAACCGCAGTTGTACAACTACCGCGATGGCGAACTGACGCCTTCCCCCGACGAACAGGTCCGCTGGGTCGGCGTGCCGCGCATGAGCGCCATCACCCGTGGCCTGCTCAAGGATGTCACGGTCAATTTCGGCTGCCGCATCGCCGAGGTTTTCCGTGGCAAGCAGTACTGGCACCTGCAGGACACCGAAGGCTGCAGCCATGGGCCGTTCAGCCGCGTGGTGATCGCCGTGCCGGCCCCTCAGGCCACACCGCTGCTGGCGGCCGCGCCGAAACTCGCGGCGGTTGCCGCCGGTGTGCAGATGGAGCCGACCTGGGCCATCGCCCTGGGCTTCGAGACACCACTTGACACCCCCATGCAGGGCTGCTTCGTCCAGGACAACCCGCTCGACTGGCTGGCGCGCAACCGCAGCAAACCAGGCCGTGACGAGCAACTCGATACCTGGGTGCTGCATGCCACCTCCAGCTGGAGCAGGCAGCATATTGACCTTGCCAAGGAGGAAGTGATCGAGCAGCTGCGGGGTGAGTTCGCCGAACTGGTCGGGTGCGTGGTACCCGCGCCAACCTTTGCCCTCGCCCACCGCTGGCTCTACGCTCGCCCAACCAGCAACCATGAGTGGGGCACACTGGCCGATGCCGACCTGGGCCTGTACGCCTGTGGCGACTGGTGCCTGTCCGGGCGCGTCGAGGGCGCCTGGCTCAGCGGCCAGGAAGCCGCCAGGCGCTTGCTGGAGCATCTGGAGTAGTCGCTCCTAAAACTTATACAAAAAATTTGTTTGTATAAGTTTACATCTGTGCTGAAATTGCCTTGTACAAATTGTGCTGCCTGTACAAGTCATTCGGAGACAGTGATGAACGCTCCCACGCCCAACGGCAAGCCACGCCTGGCCATCAGCGCCTGCCTGACCGGCCTCAACGTGCGCTACAACGCCGGCCACAAAGCCTCCAGCCTGTGTCTCGACCTGCTCGACAAGCACTTTGACTGGGCGCCGCTGTGCCCCGAAGTCGCCATCGGCCTGGGTACCCCGCGCGAACCTATCCGCCTGGTGGGGGACCCTGCACATCCAGCGGTCACCGGCACGCGCAACAGCACCACCGACCTCGCCGGCCCACTGCGCGCCTACGGTGAGCAGATGGCCGGCGAACTGGACGATATCTGCGGCTACATTTTCATGCAAAAGTCACCGTCCTGTGGCCTCGAACGGGTCAAGGTCTATCAGGAAGACGGCCGCCCGGCTCATCATGGTCGCGGTGTCTATGCCGCGGCCTTCTGCGCCCTGCGCCCGGACCTGCCGGTCGAGGAAGAAGGTCGCCTGCACGACCCGGTACTGCGAGAAAACTTCATCGCCCGTGTGTATGCCTACGCCGACTGGCAGCAGCAGCTGCGCCAGGGCATGAGCCGCGGCGCTCTGATTCGCTTCCATGCCCGCTACAAGTACCTGTTGATGGCCCACAACCCCCAGGCGTACCGGACTCTTGGCCGCCTGCTTGGCAACATGCGCCGGGACGACGACCCGTTGCAACTCGGCCTGCAATACTTCAGCCAGTTGATGCAGGCCCTGCGCCGATGCGCCAGCCGCGGTACCCACGGCAATGTGCTGCAGCACCTGAGCGGGTACCTGCGCAACGAACTGGGCCAAAGCGACAAGGCCGAGCTGCAGCAGATCATCGGCCAGTACCAGAGAGGCGTAGTGCCGCTGGTGGTCCCACTGACCCTGCTCAAGCATCATTTGCGCTGCCATCCCGACCCTTACCTGTTGCAACAGGCCTACCTGCAACCCCACCCGGAAGACCTTGGACTACGCAATGCCATCTGACGAGTTGCTCCCTATCGGCGAGGTAGCACGGCTCACCGGCGTCAACCCGGTCACCTTGCGCGCCTGGGAGCGGCGCTACGGCCTGATCAAGCCTCAGCGCACACCCAAGGGCCATCGCCTCTATCCACAAGACCAGGTGCAACGGGTCCAGGCCGCGCTGCGCTGGCTGGAACGCGGCGCTGCAATCAGCCAGGTGCGCGAGTTGCTGGACAACACGGAGAACACTCCGCCAACCCTGCAGGGCGAATGGGGCGAGCGTATCGAGCAACTGATCATGGCAATCGCTCGCCTTGCCCAGCGCCCTCTCGACCAACAGTTGAACCAGGTGATGGCCCTCTACCCCGCCGTGACCGTGTGCGAGCGCCTGCTCCTGCCCCTGCTGGAGGCCCTCACCCTGCGCTGGCAAACCCATTTCGACGCCCGCCTGGAGCAAGTGTTCTTTCACACCTGGCTGCGCAGCAAGCTGGGGGCGCGGGTCTATCACGACGGCCACTCTCTCACCGGCACCTGCGTCCTGCTCGCCCGTACCGACGATACAGCCTTCGACCCGGAGTTCTGGCTCTGCGCCTGGCTGCTGAGCAGCAATGGCCACCCTCTGGAGATTCTCGAGTGGTCGGTCGAGCCTCGTCAGCTGCGCCAAGCCGTGGAGCGCTTGCAACCACAAGCACTGCTGCTGCACCTCGGACGCCGCCCCGACCTCGCCGCACTGGGCCGCATGCTGCGGGAAACCAACGTAAGGAAACTCCTGGGTGGCAGCACGGTCACTCTTCATGAGGCAGAGCTACGCGCATTGTCGCTTACCAACCTGTCCCTGTTCGACAGCCCGCAAGCTGCCTTGCGCGGCCTTCAACAACCCTGACCAATCTTGGGCTCGTATTCCATGCAATTGATATGGCTACGCAGTGACCTGCGTGTGGACGATAACACCGCTCTCGCGGCCGCCTGCCAGCGCGGTCCGACCGTGGCCCTCTGGGTCGCCAGCCCTGGCCAGTGGCTGGCCCATGACGACGCACCCTGCAAGGTCGACTTCTGGCTGCGCAACCTGAGGCTGCTGCGCCAGTCACTCGCGGCGCTGAATATTCCCCTGTTGATTCGCCAAGTCGATACGTGGGAGGACGCCCCGCAATGCGTGCTCGATGTCTGCCGCCAGCACAGCATCGAGGCCGTGCACTGGAACGAGGAATACGGCATCAACGAGACCCGGCGCGACGAAGCGACTCGGAACCTGCTGCAACACGCAGGAATTGGCGCTACCGCCCACCTCGACCAGTTGCTGTTCAGGCCCGGTAGCGTGCTGACCCGCGCAGGCCAGTATTTCCAGGTCTTCAGCCAGTTCAAACGGGTCTGCCTGGAACATCTGCACCGCAGCCTCCCCTCTCTCGTTCCACCTGTACGTCGTCAAGAGATGCTGGGTATTCACGGCGACGCCATACCCGAGCATATCGAAGGCTTCGAAGCACCTTCCGACGCCCTGCGCCAGCACTGGCCCGCCGGTGAGGATGAAGCACGGCAGCGGTTGCAGCGCTTTGTCGACGAAACCGTCGAGGATTACGCACAACTGCGCGACTTGCCCGCCAAGGCCGGTACCAGCCAGCTTTCGCCTTACCTGGCTGCGGGTGTGGTCTCGCCACGTCAGTGCCTGCACGCGGCCCTTGGGAGCAACCGGGGTGAATTCGACAGTGGCAGCGTCGGTGTGCAGACCTGGGTCAACGAGCTGCTATGGCGCGAGTTCTACAAGCACACCCTGGTGGGTTATCCCCGGGTCTCGCGGCATCGCGCCTTCCGCCCACACACCGAGGCGCTGCCTTGGCGTGATGCGCCTGGCGACCTGCAAGCCTGGAAGGAAGGCCGCACCGGCTTCCCTATCATCGATGCAGCCATGCGTCAGTTGCTGCACACCGGCTGGATGCACAACCGGCTGCGCATGATCGTCGCCATGTTCCTCAGCAAGAACCTGCTGATCGACTGGCGATATGGCGAGAGGCATTTCATGCGCCACCTGATAGACGGCGACCTGGCCGCCAACAACGGCGGCTGGCAGTGGAGCGCCTCTACAGGCACTGACGCAGTTCCCTATTTCCGCATTTTCAATCCTGTTACCCAGTCACAGCGCTTCGACCCGAAGGGGGTGTTCATTCGTCGATGGCTGCCGGAATTGAAGGACAGGGAAGATAAATCGATTCACTACCCGGTGAAATCTGGCGATCTATTTGCTACAAATCATTACGCGAGCCCGATAGTCGATATCGACAGTAGTCGCCAACGTGCATTGGAAGCTTTCAAAGGCTTGTCCAGCTGGCAGGATCAAGGGGCATAGAGCATGACACATCGTTTCTGGATTACAGGAGCCAGCCACGGACTTGGCCTGGCCTTGGTGGAACAGTTGCTCGCGAGCGGGCACCAGGTTGCCGCCAGTGGCAGGGATAGCCAGCAACTCGACAACTTGGGCCAACGCTACGGTGGAAACTTGGTGCGCCTTGGGGACCACTTGCCGGACGCCGCCCAGCGCCTCCCGAGCCGCTGGAGCGCGCTGGATTGCCTGATCATCAATGCCGGAACCTGCGATTACCTTCCTGCCGACGTGACGCAGGCGCAACTGTTCGAACAGATCGTCAGCAGCAACTTGAGCGCCACCGAACAGTGCCTGATTGGCGCTTTGCCGCTTCTGGCCAAAGGTGACAATCCACAGGTGATGGCTGTTCTCAGCCGTTACTCGGCATTGCAGCTGTACGAGCCGAACCAGCCAGCCAGTGGCAGCAACAGCCTGCCACAGTGGCTTCGTCTGCAGCGTCCCGCCCTGAAGGCGCTGGGTATAGACCTGACCGTGGTGGCGCCACAATCGCTGAAAACCCCGGTGACCTCGGCACAGGCCATTCCGGAGCCCTGGACCGCGCAAAGTGCCGCGCAGGAGTTGCTGGCACGCCTGGGTCAGCGTCAACCCGAACTGGTGTTCGAAGTTCTCGATCCAGGCGAGTTGTGGCCGCTGCCGAAGAACAGCTGATACATGCAAGTGCGGGCTTGCCCGCTCCTGCATGGGTCAGCTCAAGGCAGGAAGTGCTGCACGCTGCCCGGCTGATGCCATAACAGCGGCAAGACCTTCTGCAGGCGCTCCGGCTCTCCACTGCTCCAGAATGCAGTCGCCTGCGCCGGGCCCTCGCCGAGCAGCCCGCGCGCCTCCAGCAGCCTTTGCAGTTGGCGCGCCACGGCAGCCCCGGTGTCGATGATCGCCACCTCAGCTGGCACCATTTCGGCCAGCATTGGCCGCAGGAAGGGGTAGTGGGTGCAGCCCAGGATCAAAGTGTCGCAGCCGGCCGCCAGTAACGGCTTCACATAGCCCGACAGCAATTGGCGCAGTTGCTCGCTGAACAGATCGCCCGCCTCGATACGCTCGACCAGCCCGGGGCAAGGCTGGGTGACCACCCGCACATCATTGGCGAAACGGTCGAGCAAGGCGGCGAACTTGGCGCTCTGCAGGGTACCGGTGGTTGCCAGCACACCGACCACGCCGGAACGGGTCGCCGCCGCCGCCGGCTTGACTGCCGGCTCCATGCCCACCAGCGGCCAGTCCGGATACAGCTCGCGCAGGTCGGCCACCGCGGCCACGGTGGCGGTGTTGCACGCCAACACCATGGCCTTGGCGCCCTGCTCGTGGAAAAACCCGGCGATGTGCCGCAGGCGCTGGCGAATGTAGTCCGGCGATTTCTCGCCATACGGCACATGGCCGCTGTCGGCCACGTACAACAAGGTCTCGCTGGGCAGCAGGCGCTGGATTTCGGCCAGCACCGACAAGCCGCCGACGCCGGAGTCCATCACGCCCACCGGCGCCGTGCGCTCAGCCATGGCGCGTGGCGCACACGGCGCAGGCCGGATCACGCTTGACCCGCAGCTCGCGCATGCGAGTACTCAAGGCGTCGATCAGCAACAGGCGCCCCACCAGTGGCTCGCCAAAACCCGCCAGCAGCTTCAATGCCTCAAGCGCCTGCAGGCTACCGACAAGCCCCACCAACGGGCCGATCACCCCGGCCTCGCTGCAGGTCAGTTCGGCCTCACTGCCATGGCCGTACAGGCAGTGGTAGCAAGGGCTGTTGTCGCGCCGCGTGTCGAACACCGACAACTGGCCCTCGAGACGGATCGCCGCACCGCTGACCAACGGCTTGCCGGCAGCGACACAGGCGGCATTCACGGCCTCGCGGGTGCCGAAATTGTCGGAGCAGTCCAGCACCACGTCGACTGCCGCCACTGCGGCGGCCAGCGAATCCTCGTCCAGCGCCTGGCGATAGGCAATCAGGCTGACTTGCGGGTTGATCGCCTGCAGACGCCTGATAGCCGAGTCGACCTTGCTCATGCCGACGCTGTCGCTGTCGTGGATCACCTGGCGCTGCAGGTTGGTCAAGTCGACGGTGTCGAAATCGGCCAGGTGCAGCTCACCGACACCCGCCGCGGCGAGGTACAGCGCAACCGGCGAGCCCAGCCCGCCCAGGCCGATGACCAGGGCCTTGCCGTGCTTCAGGCGCAACTGGCCGTCGATATCCACCTGCGACAACAAGATCTGCCGGCTGTAGCGCAACAGCTCCTGGTCGCTCAGCATGGCAGGCGCCCCAGGCTGATGCGTTCATGGCCACCCAGGTCAACGCGGCTGACCACCTCGGTGAAGCCGCCGATCACCAGCAATTCACGAACCGCGGCGGCTTGATCGTAGCCATGCTCGAGCAGCAGCCAGCCACCAGGCAACAGGTGCCCCGGCGCCTGGGCGACGATCACGCGCAGATCGTCCAGCCCGTCTTCACCGGCCACCAGTGCGCTGCTGGGTTCGAAACGCACGTCACCGGCCACCAGGTGCGGGTCGGCGGCGCGGATGTAGGGCGGGTTGCTGAGGATCAAGTCGAAACGCTCACCGGCGAGGGCGTCGAACCAGTGGCTGGCACGCACCTGGACATTGCCCAGGCCCAGGCGCTGGCGGTTGCGCTCGGCCAGGGCCACGGCCTCGTCGATACGGTCCACTGCCGTCACCTGCCAACCAGGACACTCGCTGGCCAGGGCCAGGGCGATGGCCCCGGTGCCGGTGCCCAGATCGAGCACCCGGGCGGGCTTGGGCGAAACCAGCTCCAGGGCGGTCTCCACCAGCAGCTCGGTGTCCGGGCGCGGGATCAGTGTGTGCGGCGCCACTTCCAGGTCCAGTTTCCAGAACCCCTGCTGACCGAGGATATAGGCCACCGGTTCACCGGCGCGACGGCGCTCGAGGTAGCCGGCGAAGGCGGCTGCAGCCTCGCTACTGACGATGCGCTCGGGCCAGGTGTGCAGGTAGCTGCGCGATTTGCCCAGGGCCGCGGCCAGGAGCAACTCGGCGTCCAGCCGTTCGGTCGGCGAGTCGGGCAACTGTGCATTGCGCAACAAGCTGGCGATGATGGTCATCTCAGTCCCCCAGGGCAGCCAGCTGATCGGCCTGGTATTCGGCCAGCAACGGTTCGATCACCGCGTCCACGCCACCGGCGAGAACATCGTCGAGCGAGTAAAGGGTGAGGTTGATGCGGTGGTCAGTGACCCGGCCCTGCGGGTAATTGTAGGTGCGGATGCGCTCGGAGCGGTCGCCCGAGCCGACCAGCAGCTTGCGCTCGCTGGCAATGGCGTTCTGCGCGGCGCTGGTCTGCATGTCGTTGAGCTTGGCCGACAGCCAGGACATGGCGCGGGCACGGTTCTTGTGCTGCGAACGTTCTTCCTGGCACTCGACCACGATGCCGGTGGGCAAGTGGGTGATGCGGATCGCCGAATCGGTCTTGTTGACGTGCTGGCCGCCGGCACCGGATGCACGGTAGGTGTCCACGCGCAGGTCTGCCGGGTTGATCTCGATCGCCACCTGTTCGTCGGGCTCGGGCAACACTGCCACGGTGCAGGCGGAGGTATGGATACGGCCTTGCGACTCGGTTTCCGGCACACGCTGCACGCGGTGCGCACCGGACTCGAACTTCAACTTGCCGTAGACGCTGTCCCCTTCGACCCGGGCAATGATCTCCTTGTAGCCACCGTGCTCGCCTTCATTCTCGGAGAGGATCTCCAGGCGCCAGCCGCGCTTCTCTGCATAGCGCGAGTACATGCGGAACAGGTCGCCGGAGAAGATCGCCGCCTCGTCGCCACCGGTGCCGGCACGGATTTCCAGGAACACGTTGCGCCCGTCGTTGGGGTCCTTGGGCAGCAGCATGCGCTGCAGCGTCGACTCAAGACCGACCAGTTGCTCCTTCGCCTCGCGCACCTCCTCGACCGCCATCTCGCGCAGATCGGGGTCGGCGTCCTTGAGCAGCGCCTGGGCACCTTCCAGGTCGTCCTGGACCTTGCGCCATTCTTTATAGGCCCCGATGACCGGTTCCACTTCGGCATATTCGCGGGAATAGGCGCGAAAGCGCGTCTGGTCGGAAATGACTTCGGCATCACCGAGCAGCGCGGTGAGTTCCTCGAAGCGGTCCTGGAGCGTGTCCAGTTTGTTCAGCAGCGACGCTTTCATTGCGGGGATTTGTCCGTCGAGCCCTCGTCGAGGGCGAAGAGTTCCTGGGCCATGGCCAGCGCATCGAGGCGGCCTTCGGCGGAGAGCTTTTTCAGTTGCACGCTGGGAGCATGCAACAGCTTGTTGGTCAGGCCCCGGGCCAGCTGGATGAGCACGTCCTCGGGGTTGCCGCCGTTGGCCAGCAGGCGCTGGGCCTTTTGCAGTTCCTCGTCGCGCAGGCGCTCGCTCTGCTGGCGGTAGGCCTTGAGCACGTCCACCGCCGCCAGCTCGCGCAGGCGCACCATGAAATCGTCAGCGCCCGCCGATACCAGTTCCTCGGCGGCCTGGGCCGCGCCCTGGCGGCTCTTGAGGTTTTCCGCGACCACTTCATGCAAGTCGTCGACGGTATAGAGGTAGACGTCGTCCAGCTCGCCGACCTGCGGTTCGATGTCTCGCGGCACGGCGATGTCGACCATGAAGATCGGCTTGTGCCGGCGCTGTTTCAGCGCACTCTCCACCGCGCCCTTGCCCAGGATCGGCAACTGGCTGGCGGTGGAACTGATGACGATGTCACTGCTGGCCAGCTCCTGCGGGATGTCCGCCAGCAGCACCGCATGGGCACCGAACTGCTCGGCGAGGATACTGGCGCGCTCCAGGGTACGGTTGGCCACGACGATACGGCGCACGCCCTGCTCGTGCAGGTGGCGGGCGACCAGGGTGATGGTCTCGCCGGCGCCGATCAGCAGCGCCTGGCTGCGACCCAGGTCGGAGAAGATCTGTTTGGCCAGGCTGACCGCGGCAAACGCCACCGACACCGGGTTCTCGCCGATGGCGGTATCGGTGCGTACCTGCTTGGCGGCACTGAAGGTGGCCTGGAACAGGCGCCCGAGCAGCGGCCCGACGGTGCCGGCCTCGCGCGCCACGGCGTAGGCCGACTTCATCTGGCCGAGGATCTGCGGCTCGCCGAGCACCAGCGAATCCAGGCCGGAGGCCACGCGCATCATGTGCCGGACCGCGTCGTGCTCCTCGTGGACATAGGCGCTGGCGCGCAGCTCGTCGAGGCTCAGCTGGTGATAGTCGGCCAGCCATTGCAGCACGGCATCGGCGGCAAGGTGGTCCTGTTCTATATAGAGTTCGCTACGGTTGCAGGTCGACAGGATCGCCGCTTCGCGGCTGGCGGTCAGTCGGCACAGCTGCTGCAGGGCATCGACCAGCTGCTCGGGCGTAAACGCCACGCGCTCGCGTACGTCTACCGAGGCAGTCTTATGGTTGATACCAAGGGCAAGAAAGGCCATGCAAGATCGCTGGTTGGGACGTGAAGCCGATAATTGTCCTACTTCGCAGGTTTTAGAACAACCACCGTTCGCTATTGTGCTAATGCGGCCAGGCTATTGGCTGTCCCGCCACCTCTATCTGCCTTTGGCTTTGGCTTTGGCTTTGGCTTTGGCTTTGGCTTTGGCTTTGGCTTTGGCTTTTTAGAGCGTGTGTATTGAAAGCTGTATGCGCATTCATTCGCTGCGGCGACTCACAGTCACCTTTCCGCCCTTACGGCGGGTTACTTTGGACGGCCAAAGTAACCAAAGCCGCCCGGCTCCATTCATCCGGCCCCTACGCTTCGCTCCGGGGTCCCCTCACTCCGGCCTTGCTCCCGGGAGGACCGCGCTGAACGCCCCATCCTGGGGCGCAGCGCTTGACGGGCATCCATGCCCGTCACCTCCCTCCGCAAGACCTGCGTTCGGCCTCCTGAAGTCGCATTTTGCGTTGCCTGAACTACCGCGCACCTAGAAGCAAAAGCAAAAACAAGGGCAACGGCAACGGCAACGGCAACGGCAACGGCAACGGCAACGGCGAGGGCAAGATGCCGCAAGGCCGTTTGCGAACCACCACCGCCATACATTGTCCCTATACTCCGAAGCGCCGCTTCACACCACGACCTTCGCAGGTGGGTTTGCCATCGCGCTTGTGTCATCATGCTCCGACCGCCGGTTTAGCCTCTTTATAAGCCCCTATGAACAAATCCTACGCATTGCTGCTTGCCCTCGCCCTGCTTCAAGGCTGCCAGAGCCTGGCCCCGAAGACGGACGTCCAGACGCCCGCCCCCGTAGCCGGCAAGAGCGCGGAAAAGCCCGTGGTGTACGGATCGTTCAAGCAGGACACCCTGTACAGCCTGCTGGTGGCTGAGCTGGCCGGCCAGCGCAACCGCTTCGACATCGCCCTGGCCAACTACGTCGACCAGGCCGGGAAAACCCAGGACCCGGCTGTCTCCGAACGCGCCTATCGCATCGCCGAGTACCTGGGCGCCGACGAACCGGCCCTGGACACCGCGCTGATCTGGGCCCGCAACGACCCGCAGAACCTCGACGCCCAGCGCGCCGCCGCCATCCAGCTAGCACGCGCCGGGCGTTACGACGACTCCATGACCTATATGGAGAAGGTGTTGCAAGGCCAGGGCGATACCCATTTCGACTTCCTCGCCCTGTCGGCCGCCGAGACCGACCAGCATACCCGCGACGGCTTGATGCAAAGCTTCGACCGCCTGCTGGTGAAGTACCCTGAGAACAGTCAGTTGGTGTTTGGCAAGGCCTTGCTGCTGAACCAGGATGACAAGCCGCAACAAGCCCTCGACCTGCTCGAGGCCCACCCGCCACAGAATGGTGAGATCGCCCCGGTGCTGCTACGCGCCCGCCTGCTTCAGGCTCTGAACCGCGGGCCGGAGGCCCTGCCGCTGCTGCGCGGCGCAATCCGCGACAACCCCGAAGACAAGCGCCTGCGCCTGACCTACGCGCGCACCCTGGTCGAGCAGGACCGCATCGACGACGCCAAGGCCGAGTTCGAGAGCCTGCTGCAGCAATACCCGGAAGACGACGAGATCCGCTACTCGCTGGCCCTGGTGTGCCTGGAAACCAAGCACTGGGACGAGGCCGAAGGCTACCTGCAGGAACTGGTCGAGCGTGACGCCAATGTCGATGCCGCCCACCTCAACCTCGGCCGCATCCGTGAAGAACGCAGCCAGCCGGCTGCCGCCCTGCGCGAGTACGCCCTGGTCGGCCCCGGCCCGGACTACCTGCCGGCACAACTGCGCCAGGCCGATATCCTGATTGCCAACGGCCGCAGCGCCGAAGCCTCGAAACTGCTCGCCGAGGCCCGCGAGGCGCAGCCGGACTACGCCATCCAGCTGTACCTGATCGAGGCCGAAAGCCTGGGCAACAACGGCAAGGAAACCCAGGCCGTCCAGGTGCTGGAGCAGGCAATCAAGCGCTACCCCGACGACCTCAACCTGCTCTACACCCGGGCCATGCTCGCCGAGAAACGCAACGATCTGGCGCAGATGGAAAAAGACCTGCGCGCCATCATTGCCCGCGAACCGGAAAACGCCATGGCCCTCAACGCCCTGGGCTACACCCTGGCCGACCGCACCACCCGCTACGGCGAAGCCAAGGCGCTGATCGAAAAAGCCCACCAGCTCACCCCGGACGACCCGGCCGTGCTCGACAGCCTGGGCTGGATCGCCTATCGCACGGGCAACCTCGAGGAAGCCGAGCGCCAGCTGCGCCTGGCCTTCGAACGCTTCCCCGATCATGAAGTCGCCGCCCACCTGGGCGAAGTCCTCTGGGCCAACGGCAAACGCCGCGAAGCCCGCCAAGTCTGGGCCAAGGGCTTCGAAGCCCAGGCCGACAGCCCCATCCTGCGCAAGACACTGTTGCGCCTGACCGGATCCGAGAGCCTGTAAACCATGTTCCTGCGTCATTGCATCACCTTCACCCTCATCGCCCTGCTCGCCGGCTGCGCCGGTTTCGGCAGCAAGGAAGCCGTGCAGGGCCAGGGCAACCCGCAGCTGTGGCGCGAGCACAAGCAGCAGCTGGGCAATCTCGACGGCTGGCAGATCAACGGCAAGGTCGGCATCCGCGCCCCGCGTGATTCGGGCAGCGGCACGCTGTTCTGGCTACAGCGCCAGGACTACTACGACATCCGCCTGGCCGGCCCCCTGGGCCGCGGCGCGGCACGCCTGACCGGGCGCCCCGGCGGCGTGGTGCTGGAAGTCGCCAACCAAGGTCGCTACGAGGCGGCTAACCCCGAGGCGCTGCTGGAAGAACAACTGGGCTGGCGCCTGCCGGTGTCGCACCTGGTTTGGTGGGTGCGCGGCCTGCCCGCCCCGGACAGCAAGAGCCAGCTGACCCTCGACGGCGACAGCCGCCTGGCCAGCCTCGCCCAGGACGGCTGGAAGGTCGAATACCTGAGCTATGTGGAGCAGAACGGCTACTGGCTGCCCGAGCGCCTGAAGCTGCACGGCGAGAACATCGACGTGACCCTGGTGGTCAAGGACTGGCAGCCACGCCAGCTGGGGCACTGATTCGATGCAAAAGCTGACACTGCCGGCCCCGGCCAAGCTCAACCTGTGGCTGCACATTACTGGGCGCCGCGCCGATGGCTATCACGAGCTGGAAACCGTGTTCCAGTTTCTCGAGCACGGCGACGAACTGAGCTTCGCCCTACGCGACGACGGCCAGATCCGCCTGCAGACTGAAATTGACGGCGTGCCCCACGACAGCAACCTGATCGTCCGCGCGGCGCGGATGCTACAGGCACAGTCCGGCACTCCACTCGGCGCCGATATCTGGCTGCGCAAGGTGCTGCCCATGGGCGGCGGCATCGGTGGCGGCAGCTCCGACGCGGCGACTACCCTGCTGGGACTCGCGCACCTGTGGCACCTGGACTGGAACGAAGATCGCCTGGCGGCCCTGGGCCTTTCGCTCGGCGCCGATGTGCCGGTGTTCGTCCGCGGACATGCTGCCTTCGCACAGGGTGTCGGCGAGCAACTGACCCCAGTCGACCCCGCCGAACCCTGGTATGTCGTGCTGGTGCCGCAAGTGTCTGTCAGCACAGCGGAAATTTTTTCGCATCCAGAGTTGACACGTGATTCCCTCCCCCTTAAGATGCGCCCCGTTCCCGAGGGAAACAGTCGAAATGACTGCCAACCGGTAGTAGAGCAACGGTATCCTGAAGTTCGCAATGCGCTGATTTCACTGGGTAAATTCACTGAAGCTCGAATGACCGGCACTGGAAGTTGTGTGTTTGGGGCCTTCCCAAGCAAAGCCGAAGCTGATAGAGTTCTGGCCCTTCTTTCAGAGACCCAAACAGGGTTTGTGGCGAAAGGAAGCAATATTTCGATGTTGCATCGCAAGCTGCAAAGTCTGATCAAGAAGTCGAGTTCATAAGAATTCGCAGCAACAGATACAGGGGCGTCGCCAAGCGGTAAGGCAGCAGGTTTTGATCCTGCCATGCGTTGGTTCGAATCCAGCCGCCCCTGCCATTTCTTATACTCATCCAGGTTACCCTCAGCCTTCAGGTACTGCGCGTGTCCAAGATGATGGTCTTCACGGGGAATGCAAACCCCGATCTGGCTCGGCGTGTCGTACGTCAGCTGCATATTCCACTGGGTGATGTTTCTGTCGGCAAGTTCTCCGACGGCGAAATCAGTGCTGAAATCAATGAAAATGTCCGCGGTAAGGATGTCTTCATCATTCAGCCCACCTGTGCCCCTACCAACGACAATCTGATGGAACTGGTAGTGATGGCCGATGCCTTCCGCCGATCCTCAGCGTCGCGAATCACTGCCGTGATTCCTTACTTCGGATACGCCCGCCAGGATCGCCGTCCGCGTTCGGCACGTGTAGCTATCAGCGCCAAAGTCGTCGCTGACATGCTCACTGTCGTGGGTATCGACCGTGTACTCACCGTCGACCTGCACGCTGACCAGATCCAGGGTTTCTTCGATATCCCCGTCGACAACATCTACGGCTCGCCCGTACTGGTCGACGACATCGAAGACCAGCGTTTCGAGAACCTGATGATCGTTTCCCCGGACATTGGTGGTGTGGTGCGTGCTCGCGCCGTCGCCAAGTCCCTGGGCGTCGATCTCGGGATCATCGACAAGCGCCGCGAAAAGGCTAACCACTCCGAGGTTATGCACATCATCGGCGACGTCGAAGGACGCACCTGCATCCTGGTAGACGACATGGTCGACACCGCCGGCACCCTGTGCCACGCGGCCAAGGCCCTGAAAGAACACGGCGCTGCCAAGGTTTACGCCTACTGCACGCACCCTGTCCTGTCGGGCCGCGCGATCGAGAACATCGAGAAGTCGGTACTGGACGAGCTGGTGGTGACCAATACCGTTCCGCTGTCCGCCGCTGCTCAAGCCTGTGACCGTATCCGCCAGCTGGATATCGCACCGGTTGTCGCTGAAGCGGTACGCCGCATCAGCAACGAAGAATCGATCAGCGCGATGTTCCGCTAAGCGGAACACGTGTTGATATGAAGCGCCCCGCCCCAGCATTCGTTGGGGCGGGGCTTTTTTGCCATCCCCGTTGGCGCTGGTCGCAAACGCCCTCGGGGGGCTATTTTGGAGAAGCAAAATGACTGATTTCATCCTGAACGCCCAAGCGCGTACTGACCTGGGGAAAGGTGCGAGCCGCCGCCTGCGTCACTCCGCCAACATCCCTGCCGTTGTCTACGGTGGCGATAAAGAAGCCCAATCCCTGACCATCGTGGCCAAGGAAATCGCCAAGCTGTTCGAAAACGAAGCTGCCTTCAGCCACGTTATCGAACTGAATGTCGATGGCGCCAAGCAGAACGTCGTGGTCAAGGCCATGCAGCGTCACCCGGCCAAAGGCTTCATCATGCACGCCGACTTCGTTCGCGTCGTTGCTGGCCAGAAGCTGACCGCCAAGGTCCCGGTTCACTTCGTCGGCGAAGAAGCCCCGATCAAGAAAGGCGGCGAAATCTCGCACGTCGTTTCCGAGATCGAAGTTTCCTGCGAAGCCAAAGACCTGCCTGAGTTCATCGAAGTCGACCTGGCTAACGCCGAAGTCGGCACCATCATCCACCTGTCGGACCTGAAAGCTCCGAAAGGCGTAGAGTTCGTTGCTCTGGCCCACGGTGATGACAAAGCTGTTGCCAACGTCCACGCCCCGCGCGTTGCCGCTGAAGCTGCTGAAGGCGCTGCCGAGTAATCCACTCGCACGCCGGCGTTGATCGGGTTACAGTGCCGCGCGCACCGTAACCCACCAACTCCAAGGAAGAGCCCCTGACGTGACCGCCATCCAGTTGATCGTTGGCCTGGGTAACCCCGGCCCCGAATACGAACAGACCCGGCATAACGCAGGGGCTCTTTTCGTTGAACGCCTCGCCAGCGCCCAGCGCGTCTCGCTGTCCGCTGACAAGAAGTATTTCGGCCTGACGGCTAAGTTCAGCCATCAAGGCAACGATGTTCGTTTGCTGATCCCCACCACCTACATGAACCGTAGCGGCCAGTCCGTGGCGGCTCTGGCGAATTTCTTCCGCATCAAGCCGGAAGCGATCCTGGTGGCGCACGACGAACTCGACCTGCCCCCCGGCGTCGCCAAGCTCAAGAGAGGCGGCGGCCATGGTGGGCACAACGGCCTGCGCGACATCATCGCGCAGCTCGGCAACCAGAACGACTTCCACCGCCTGCGGCTTGGCATCGGCCACCCGGGTGACGCCAAACTGGTCTCCAACTTCGTCCTGGGCCGCGCGCCGCGCGCCGAGCAGGAGAAGCTCGACGCCAGCATCGATTTTGCCCTCGGCGTGATGCCCGACGTGCTTGCCGGCGACTTTGCCAAGGCGATGCGCGAACTGCACAGCCAGAAGGCCTGACACTTTTAGATAGGGGAATACCCATGGGTTTCAATTGCGGCATCGTCGGCCTGCCCAACGTCGGCAAGTCCACCCTGTTCAACGCCCTGACCAAGTCCGGCATCGCGGCGGAGAACTTCCCCTTCTGCACCATCGAGCCGAACAGCGGCATCGTGCCGATGCCCGACGCACGCCTGGCCGCGCTGGCCGAGATCGTCAAGCCGAACCGCATCCTGCCGACCACCATGGAGTTCGTCGACATCGCCGGCCTGGTCGCTGGCGCCTCGAAAGGTGAAGGCCTGGGCAACAAGTTCCTCGCCAACATCCGCGAGACCGACGCCATCGCCCACGTGGTGCGCTGCTTCGAAGACGAGAACGTGATCCACGTTTCCAACAGCGTCGACCCCAAGCGTGACATCGAGATCATCGACCTCGAACTGATCTTCGCCGACCTCGACAGCTGCGAGAAGCAACTGCAGAAGGTCGCCCGCAACGCCAAGGGCGGCGACAAGGATGCCCTGGCACAGAAGGCCATCCTGGAAAAACTGATCCCGCACTTCACCGAAGGCAAGCCGGCGCGCAGCCTGATGAAGAACATGGCTGACGACGAGAAGGCCGTCATCCGCGGTTTCCACCTGCTGACCAGCAAGCCGGTGATGTACATCGCCAACGTTGCCGAAGATGGCTTCGACAACAACCCGCACCTGGACGTGGTCAAGGCCATCGCCGAGGAAGAAGGCGCGGTCGTGGTACCGGTGTGCAACAAGATCGAAGCCGAGATCGCCGAGCTCGACGACGGTGAGGAGAAGGACATGTTCCTCGAGGCCCTGGGCCTGGAAGAGCCTGGCCTGAACCGCGTGATCCGCGCCGGCTACGAGCTGCTCAACCTGCAGACCTACTTCACTGCCGGCGTGCAGGAAGTGCGTGCCTGGACCGTGCGCGTGGGCGCCACCGCGCCGCAGGCGGCCGGCGTTATCCACACCGACTTCGAGAAAGGCTTCATCCGCGCCGAAGTGGTGGCCTATGACGACTTCATCCAGTTCAAGGGTGAGAGCGGTGCCAAGGAAGCCGGTAAATGGCGCCTTGAAGGCAAGGACTACATCGTCAAGGACGGCGACGTGATGCACTTCCGCTTCAACGTCTGATGCAGCGCTCCTGAAAAAACCCGCTTCGGCGGGTTTTTTTTCGCCCACAGAAAAGCCCTACAACCCCCGCCCGCAAAGACCGGCATGCATATCGGCAATTCTTTATGCATAAATATTTCCACATTCGCATTGACTGCATATGCATTGCTGCATAATCTGTGTCTCGAACCGGACAGCAACCGGTCGTTACACAGGCAGCGATGAACAGGCCTCGACTGTTCAAAGGGTTGGCAACTGGCCCGGGTGTGCAGCGTAAAGCACCACGATCAGTTATCCGGCGGGCACACGGCCGCGGTCGGAGTCACCAATTCGAAGCGCAACCGCATGGCGTCACCAGTCGTGGCCAGCGGTGACCACGCGCATTACTGAAAAGCCTGCACGGCGGGCTTTTTGGAATGCCGCCCTCAGAGCCAGAAACTCTCACACGAGTACTCAACGATGATTTATTCAGGCAACCCCGCCCCGAGGTCAGCCCCATGAACCAGTTGAAAGCACTGACCAGCTACCTGCTCGAACGCAAGCTGGTGCCCGCTGAACAACTGCATGCCCAGGCGCAGCAACTCGACCTGCAACTGGCCTGGACACAGACCGAGCTGGGTCTGCACATGGGCAACCTGCGCTACCGCGCCCTGTTCGATCTCGACGACTTCAGCGGCCATCCTGGACGCCTGATGGCCCTCGCCGGGAGTTGGCTGGAAGCCAAAGACCCCGGGCGCCAGCTGTTCGCCCTTCCGGCCCCGACCCTCACCGTCAAACAGAAGGTCCCAGGCAGCGACTTGCTGGATGTGTCGCTGGCTCTGGAGTTCGTCGAGCCCCTTTACCTGACCGAGGACGCAGCCGGAGAAATCGAGGTCTTCGGCAAGACCTGGTCATTCCAGCCCCACGACCTGTGGGTCGCCGAACAAGGCGATGTGGTCGTGCAGGGCGGCACCCTCCCCTGACCTGTTACCCGGGCCCAGCGCCCGCCCCGCCGGCAACCTGATTGGCAGGCTCCGGCACAAATCTTCAATCACCCCGCTAACGAGGCAACCTATGGCACTCGGTAAAATCAGCGTGAACAATCTCAACCTCGGCCAGGGTGCCGTGACCGAGATCGAGCGCTACTTCCTTTTCATCGGCCCCGCCGCCAAGAACGTCGGCAAGCTGTTGGCCCTGAACACTGACAGCGACCTGGACAACGAACTGGGCGTGGCCGCCAGCGACCTGAAGACCCAACTGATCGCCGCCCGCGCCAACGGCGGCAGCCGCTGGGCCTGCCTGGCCGCGCCGATCGGCGCCGAAGGCGACTGGGCCAGCGCCCTGGAGTACGCCCAGCAACACGGCTACTCGGTCGAAGGCATCGTCGTCACCAAACCGGTGACCGCCGGCGCGGAACTGCTGGCCTTGCACACCGCCGCCGAACAACTGAACGCCCGCCATGGCCGGCGCTCGTTCGTCCTGGCCGCGTCCGCCGGCATCCTGCCGACCGTGACCTGGTCGGACTACCTGCTCGAGCAGAAGGCGCTCACCGACGGTATCGCCGCGCCACGTGTCGTGGTGGTGCCGCAGCTGCACGGCAACGACCTGGGCGTGCTCGCCGGTCGCCTGGCCAATGCCGCCTGGAGCATCGCCGATACCCCGATGCGCGTCGCCAGTGGCCCTGTCCTGGGCCTGGGCAGCGTGCCTGCGGACAAGGACGGCGTGCCGCTGCCCTCGGCAGTACGCAGCGAGCTGGACAAGGCACGCTTCTCCGTATCCCAGACCTACCCGGACTACGAGGGTGTGTACTGGGGCGACGCCAACATGCTCGACACTGCCGCCAGCGACTTCCAGGTCCTGGAATACCTGCGCCTGGCCGACAAGGCCGCCCGCCAGGTCCGTCCGCTGCTGATCCGTCGTATCGGCGACCGCCGCCTGAACAACAGCCCCGCCAGCATGGCCGCCAACACCAGCGCATTGATGGCGCCGCTGCGCCGCATGGCCAAGGCGGTGAAGTTCGCCGGCGAAGTATTTCCGGGCGAAATCCAGCCACCCCGCGACGGCGACCTGGTCATCGTCTGGAAGAGCCACACCCAGGTGGAAGTGTTCATCCGCATCCGCCCGCACAACTGCCCCAAGGACATCACCGCGAACATCGCGCTGGACCTTTCCCAGGACAACCAGGAGTAACCCATGGCCAAGATCAGTGGCTTGAACTTCGACATCAACGTGGGCGACCTGAAGATCCACGTTGAAAGCGCAACCCTCGACATCACCGACAACAGCGCCGTGGCCCACACCAAGGGCGTGCCGGACGGCTGGGTCGCCGGTGACGTGGCCGCCAGCGGCGAGCTGGAAGTGGACACCAGCAACTTCAACCTGATCATCGAAGCCGCCGCCAAGGCCGGCAGCTTCCGCCAGCTGGGCACCTTCGACCAGCTGTTCTACGCCAAGACCCCCACCGACGAGATCCGCGTCGAGGCCTTCGGCTGCCGCTTCAAGATCTCCAGCCTGCTCAACATCGACGCCAAGGGCGGCGAGAAGACCAAGCACAAGCTGCCGTTCGACGTCACCAGCCCGGACTTCATCCATGTCAACGGCGTGCCGTACCTGTCCTTCGCCGAGGTCGAGGGCCTGAGCTGATGGTGTGCCCATTCGACCGCGCCCAGGCCCTGGAACAGCTCAGGCGTGATCTGGCGATCGCCGCTGTGCGTGACCGACGGGCGGCGACTGGGCCGAGCCTCACCGATTGCGCGGACTGCGGCGACGAGATCCCCGAGGCCCGCCGCGCCTTGGGTGGCATGCGCCGCTGCGTTCCCTGCCAGCACCGCCGCGAGCGCAGCACAGCGCTCACCCCTTCGTTTTGATTCCCGTATTTCATTGGAGTAGTACCCCATGACCCAACGCACCGAAATCACCCTGGAAGTCGGCGACCTGTCCCTGGATTTCGCCGTCGATCCAGCCCTGATGACCAAGTACATCAACGCCCTGACCCCGTCCAACAAGGTCGCACCGGCCAACAACCTGCTGGTCACCGCCGTGAAGCCCGAGCACAAGGACCAGCTCAAGCCGCTGCTGGCCAACCCGATGACCGTCATCCAGCTGGCGGGTGCCCTGGTCGAGGAATACGCGCCGACCGTCGAGGTCACCGTAAAAAAGCGCTCGGCCACGCAGAGCGACTGACCGAGGACGGCCTGGGCCAGTTGCTGGCCCTGGCCGAACGCTGGCTGCCCGGTGCCCAGACCACGCCCGAGAACCTGGGCACAGCCAAGTGGCTGGAGGACGAGCACTGGCGGCGAATGGAAATCGCCATTGCCAACGGCATCGCACGTGCATTCAACGGAAGCTGACATCCCATGAGCGCGAACACCGCAATCAGCCGGCTGGATTTCATCCTGTCGCTGACCGACAAAGTCACCGCGCCGCTGGCGAGGATGACCCAAGGTTTCAACAAGCTGACCGAGAAAAGTCAGACCGCCATCAAGCAGATCAGCGATGGCACGCAGAAGCTGCAAAACTCCGCCAGCGGCTTTGGCACCTTCCTTGAGCCCGCCCTGGAAATGAACCGTGCCCTTGGGGATGTGCGCTCGCTTGGCGTGGCCGAGGACGCCCTGGAGGCCTTGAACAGGAAAGCCCTGGCGTTCTCCATCGCCTATGGAGAGAACGCCCGGGACTTCGTCGCCTCGGCGTACAAGATCGAAGGCGCGATCAAGGGCCTTTCCGGCTCCCAGCTGGCCACGTTCACCTACGCCAGCAGCGTGCTGGCCAAGGCCACCAAGTCCGACCAGGACGTGATGGCCGAGTACGTCGGCACGATGTACAACCTGCACAAGCAGGAGGCCGACGCCATGGGCAAGGGCCAGTGGGTCAAGATCCTGGGCGGGCAGACCGCCCTGGCGGTCCAGCTGTTCCGCACCAGCGGCGAACAGATGAAGGATGGTTTCAAGGAGGCCGGCGCCCAGGCTTCCGCCGCCGGCATCGGCCTGGCCGAGCAGATGGCCGTGATCGGCAGCCTGTCCGGCAGCATGGACGGCAGCGCGGCCGGTGGGCTTTACAAGGCCTTCTTCGAGAACATCGAGGACGCCTCGGACAAGCTCGGCATCAAGTTCACCGACACCAATGGCAAGGTCCTGCCGATGCTGGACATCCTGGCCAAGCTGCGGGGTAGGTTCGGCGACCTGCGCGGAGCTGCGGCCAACGCCAAGATCACCGAGGCCTTCGGCGGTGAGGCGGCCCAGCTCATCGGCGCCCTGGCCCAGGACACCGACCGTCTCAAGAACGGCATCGACAAGCTGGGCCAGGTGCGTGGCCTTGAACAGGCCGCACAGATGGCCAAGGCCATGGTCGACCCCTGGCAGCAGTTGGGGGCTGCGGTAAAAGGGCTGCGCATCGCCTTCGGCCAGGCGCTGATTCCCATTTTGCAACCGCTGATGGCACGCCTGGTCGAGATCGCCCAGACCCTGGTCCGCTGGATCAAGCTGTTCCCCAATATCACCCGGGTCGTCGGCATTGCCACACTCATCATCGCCGGCATGGGCGCCGCCCTGAGCGCGCTGGCAGTCGCCGTCGGTATCGCCCGGGTCGCCATGCTGGGGCTGCAGACCGTCTGGGCGCTGCTCAACCTGACCGGATTGCGAAGCCTGGCCGTGTTCATCCTGCACTCCATTCAATGCGTGCTCCTGGTCGGCAGGGTACTGCTCATGATCGCGGTGCTCGGCACCCTGCGCCTGGCGATGCTCGCCTGGCAAACCGTGACCTGGCTGGTCAACGCGGCCATGTACGCCAACCCGATTGGCCTCGTTGTCGCCGGCATCGCCGTATTGATCACGATCGTCGCTCTGGTCGTCAGGTACTGGGACGACTTCAAGGCGGCCCTGCTCGAGAACACAGCGTTCCAGTGGGTCAGCGCGCAATTCAACGCGCTGGGCGCATTGTTCGGCTCGATGAGTGGCTGGGCGGACTTCGCAAAAAGCGCCTGGGACGGCATCAGCAGGATATTCCGCAGCGCGGTGGACGGCCTGATCGAGATGTTGAACAAGATCCCGGGCGTGAACATCGAGACACGTTTCAGCGATCTGCCAAAGGCACCCGAAGTGCCTCAGTTGCCTGGCCAGGTCGCGCCGATCGGCATCCTGCCCATCACCAGCCAGCCACCGTCCATCAAGCACCTGATGCAGGTGCCTGCACCCACCCCGCTGATGACGCCGATCGAGCAGCTCGACCAACAGCGCCAGCGCATGACCCAGACCGCACTCAACCTCTCGCCGGCCAGCCCGACGAGCGTTCCCCAGGGAGGCCTGATGACCCAGATCCAGAACACCACCCAGGCGCAGGACCGGCGCATGCATGTCGAGAAGGTGGAGATCAACACCAGCAAGACCATGAACCCGCTGGAGCTCGAACAGATGATGGAAATGGCGGTGGGCTGATGAGCGACTACATCGACCTGCTGATCCACGACAACGACCTGGTCCTGGACCCTTCCCATCAACCGCTGCTGATCGAGGACCGCGCCAGCATCGCCCAGGACATCGCCCACATGATCCGCGACAGCGGCCTGCTGGTGACCCTGGTGGCCGAGCGCAGCCGCCAGCGCCAGGCCGACTGCATCCTGCAGTTGGAACTGCTGGTGGAGGACGACGAGCGCCTGCTGCCCGGTACCGCCCGCATCCTGCAAGAGCGGCCGGGCGTGTACCGGGTCACGGCGAAAACCCTGAAATTCGGTGACATCGAGGTATACCTGTGAGCGACTTGGACTTTCGCAAGGTGCTGGCCGACGCCGGCATTCCCACCACCGAAGCGGCGCTGCACAAGGCCTGGGAGGCCGAAGTGGCCGCCCAGGGCAGCAAGCTCAGCAACACCAGCGCCTACTCGCCGTTCTGGCGGGTGGTGACGGCACTGGTGACAAAGCCGGTGCTCTGGCTGGTCGGCTTCATCAGCGACACCGTGCTGCCCAACTTCTTCGTCAAGACCGCCAGCGGCGCCTGGCTGGACAGCCTGGCCTGGGCGGTGAACATCGAGCGCAAGGGCGCGACCAAGGCCCAGGGCCAGCTGTTGTTCACCCGTGAAAACAGCGCCGGCGAGCTGCTGATGCGCGCCGGCGTCGTGGTGCAATCCGCCGCGATCAACGGCCACGTCTACCAACTGGTGACCATCGAGGACGCGGTGTTTCCAGAAGGTCGCCTGCAACAGTCGGTCAAGGTCCAGGCCCAGCAGGTCGGCAGCGGCTACAACCTGGCGCCCGGCTACTACGCCATCCTGCCCGAGCCGGTGGCGGGGATCGTCCAGGTGGTCAACGACGACGGCTGGATGACCTCGCCCGGGGCCGACCCCGAGCCCGACGAGCAGTTGCGCCTGCGCACTCGCAACCAGTTCAGCGCGGTCAACCAATGGCACACCGACGCGGTCTACCGCGCGATGATCGCCGCCTTCCCGGGCGTGCGCCCCGACGGCGTGTACTTCCTCCACGACGCGCCGCGCGGTCCGGGCAGCGCCAACGCCTACGTGCTGTTCGACGCCGATGTGCCGGCGCAGGCGTACCTGGAGCAGATCAACAACCACGTGCGCGACGAGGGCAACCACGGCCACGGCGACGACCTGCTGGTGATGGTCATGCCCGAGACGCGGCACGACATCGCGCTGACGGTCTGGCCGCAGGCGAACCTGACGACGAAGCGCCGCGAGGCATTGCAGCAAGGCATTGCCCAGTTCATCCGCGCGGCGTTCCGTGAAAGCACGGCCAGCGACTACCGCCCGACGCTGACCTACCCACAATCGCGATTCTCCTTCAGCCGCCTGGCCGAAGAACTGCACAAGGCCTTCGACGACATCGAATCGCTGCACTTCGCCAACGAGGACATCGTCTCGCCGCTGAGCATCGCGCGCATCGCCAACCTGCGGGTGGACCTGGTATGAACCCGCTGAAACTGCCGTTCTGGCTCGCCGGCACCGAACTGACCAAGCTCAAGGACGCCGCCCAGGCCTGGTGGGCCAGGGTGACCGAGTGGCTGCGCTGGCCGCTGCTGCAGATGGACGCCGAGATCTGCCACCTCACCGTGCTGGACCTGCTCGCCTGGCAACGCGATATCACCCGCTTCAAGGACGAGCCGGAAAGCCTGTACCGGCTGCGGGTGAAGTTCGCCTTCATCAACGCGGTCGATGCCGGCAGCACCGCAGGGCTCAAACGCATCCTGCGCCGGCTCGGCGTCGGCTATGTCGAGATCGACGAACGTATGCCGGACCGCGACTGGGATGTGGTCCTGCTGCGCCTTTCCGACTCGCAACTGTCGGAAAACCCCGAGCTGCTGCGGGTGCTGATCCAGCAGTACGGCCGGACCTGCCGCCGCTACGACTTCGTCAGCATCACCCCCGTGACCCTGCGCATTGCCGCAGTCCAATTCAACGACGACCAGCAGACGCTGGTCGCCACGCTCTAGGAGCCCGCCGTGGCCAGAATCACCTTCGCCGGCGAAAGCCTGATCGCCCAGAAGCAGGGGGCCAAGGAAGTCCTGCAGATCACCCGTTTCATCTACGCCAATGTGCCCGGGCTCGATCCGAACACGCCGGTCGACCGCGCCGCGACCAAGCCGCCGGCCAGCCAGATCGTGCACAGCTACGACATCCCGGCGGGCAACAGCGGCTACGTGAACCCCAACCAGGTCGTCTACAGCTCGATGCTGGGCAGCGACATCGGCGACTTCGACTGGAACTGGATGGGCCTGGAAAGCGCCGAGGGCGTGCTGTTCGCCGTGGCCTACCTGCCGCTGCAGCAGAAACGGCGCAACATCCCGCCGCTGCAGATCGGCAACAACGTCACCCGCAATATCCTGGTGGAATACAGCGGCGCCCAGGAACTGACCGGCATCACCATCGATGCCAGCACCTGGCAGCACGATTTCACCGTGCGCCTGAAAGGCATCGACGAGCGCGAGCGCCTGAGCAACCGCGACGTGTATGGGCGAGCGTGCTTCTTCGGCGACGGTCTGCAGTTCCAGAAGATGGGCGACAACTACCAGCTGGCCGCCGGCACCGCCTACCTGGAAGGCATGCGCCTGGAGCTGCCCAAGGCCGTGCCGCTGAGCCCGCCGCAAGACGCGACCCAGGTGTGGATTCACATCACCTGGCAGCGCAAGCAGAACGATGTGATACCCAGCTGGAAAGTCGTGTACCTGCCCGACCAGCAGGATTCCGTCACTCCTGACGGCTGGGTTTACTGCATCCAACTGGCGGACATCGCCAGCTCCGGGGTCATCGCCGACAAGCGCAAGTCCGTGCCCATCGCCGGCCCGCTGGTGGACCACTTCGCCAGCCGCAGGTCAGTTACGGACCTCGAGGAGGGAGTGACCTCCGCCGGCAAGTCGCGCCAGCTGGCCGAAGCGCGTCAGATCGCGTTGCAGGGCGATGTCGTCGGGCACGTGGACTTCGACGGCTCCAGGAACGTGGCGATCCAGGCCACGCTTGCGGACATGGGCGTGGTGCCCGGGACTTACTCCAAAGTCACGATCAACGGCAAGGGCCAGGTAATCGGTAGCGAGGCACTGCTGCAGGTCGATATCCCCAGCCTGGACTGGAGCAAGATCACCAGCGGCAAACCGACCACCTTGCAGGGGTACGGCATCACCGACGCCGTCAAACGCGGCGACTATGGATTGGCGTCCAACTTCGCCGCCCTCAGCCCGGTCGACACTATCGGGCTGGCCGGGGGCTTTCACACGATAGCCGACGGCCCGACCTCGCTGGCGAACTACTGCAGCGTGCTTAACATGCCGTACTACTCCGAGAAGTTCTCTGCTCAGATTGCAATGAGCCAGGGAGGCCCTGGAGTGCGCATGTTTGCCCGCGCCACGACCACCCAGGGGCAGTGGACTCCAACGGTCGAGGTGTTCCACAGCGGAAACTTGACGCCCGAGGCCATCGTCCCGCCTGGGACGCTTATCCAGACGTTCAGCCGTGCCGCACCGACTGGCACGCTTCGCTGTAATGGCGCGGCCATCAGCCGAACGACATTCGCAGCCTTGTTCGCTGCGATCGGTACCTACTACGGAGCGGGCGACGGGGCAACTACGTTCAACCTGCCAGATACCCGTGGTCTGTTCATTCGTGATGTCGATGACGGTAAAGGCCTGGATTTTGGGCGCTCACCAGGCACGTTCCAGCAAAACCAGAACCAGTACCACGCCCACAATACCTCTACCAGCCAGGCTGGTGCCCATGTGCATGCCGGTAGCACTACATCGGTCGCAGGCAACCATACCCACGCCTTCAACTACGTGAATACACCGACGACCCAGGATATCCCGGGGATCGGTGCCGCCATGCACCAGGCCGGCGTGAACTGGGTGGCCAACAATCGTATCCAGGCCGCCGGAGACCACAGCCACACCGTGAACATCACAACCGATGGTGCGCATACCCACTCGGTAATTGTGGATCCCTCCGGCGGGGCCGAGGCACGGCCTGTGAACATGGCCCTGTACTACTTCATCAAATATTGAGGTGACCGATGGCAAAGACAAAAAAGGTCTACCAGACATCCCCACTGGGCTTGTTCACTGGTACCGCAGAAGCGGACGAGTCGCCGCTGGAGCCCGGTGTGTTCCTGATTCCCGGCGGCTGCGTGGAGACGGCGCCGCCGTCGATCCCCGAGCACAAGGCCGCCCATTGGAACGGCCAGGCCTGGTCCCTGGTGGATTACTACGACGGCCTGGTGGTCTACAGCATCACCACAGCCGAGGCCCTGACCATCACCGGCATGGGGCCGATCCCCTCGGGTTACACGGTGAAAAAGCCCGGACCGGACCAGGTGTGGAAGAACTGCGAATGGGTGGACGACACCGCCGCCGTTCTGGTCAAGCTCCACCAGCAGAAGCTGGGCGAGATCAACACCGGCTGCGCGCAATACATCGAGGCTGGCTTCGATTCGGCCGCCCTGGGCGAGGCGCACCGCTACAGCAGCTCGCTGGAAGACCAGGTCAACCTGACCGGCCTGGTGTTCAGCGGCCTGGACAGCGCCTACCCCTGCGCCGGCAGCGATGGCGTGCGTCAGTTCCTGGTCCACACCCGCGACCAACTGCTTCAGGTGAACAGGGATCTGGTCCTGTTCAAGCAGATGGCCCTGCAACACGCCGACCAACTCAAGCGTGACGCGGCCAAGGCGCTGCAGGACAAGAAGCTCAATGCCCTGCGCGCCATCCAGTGGACGGTGCCGGCATGAGCTGGTCGCCTGTCGCCATGCGCTGGCCGAGCGAAGCGACACGCTGGATGGACCAGTTGCAAGCGGCCAAAACCCTGGCCGGCAACGAATTGGCCAGCACCGGCCAGCGGCTGGCCGGCCTGCAAGGGCTGGCGACCACCAACCCCGGACCGGTCGGCGAGGCGGCCCAGGGTGCGATCGCAGCCGGGCGCCAGGCCCTGGCCGAACAACTGGGCGAAGTACCAGCGTGCCTGGTAGTCACTCCCTTCCAGAGCGGTATCGGCCAGGGGCGCGGCTACCAGCGTTTCCTGTCGGCTCCCAACCTGTTGCAGCAACTCGCCGACAAGCTGACCGATGGCACCGACGCGGGCCGCCCCCAGGGCGACTTGCACGCGCTGTGCCTGCTGTTTCTAAGTACCCGCTACGAACAGCTGGCCGCCGGGCTGGCGCGCTTCAACGCATTGATGCCCATACCCGAGCTGGTCCGCGCACAGCGCCGCGCCGAGCACCTGGTCAAGCTCGAAACCGAAAAATGGCAAATTCCCCAGTCCGCTCCAATGCCCCGCTGGGCGTCGCTGCCCCTGGAGCGTTGCACGGTGCTCAAGGCCGCGCAGCAATCGATCGCCGGGCAGATCGCGGTGCTGGAAAGCTACGCCGCCGACAGCTCGCCCATGAGCGACCTCGCCGGGCTGGCGGCGCGCAAGGCCAACCAGCAGCAGGTCCGCGACCAGCGCCTGGCCGACCTGCGCCAACTGCTGGAGGGCGGCCAGGCCGACAGCTTGGTACGCGCCCGCCTGCTCGGCCCGGGCAACAACACACAACTGCGGCGCATGCTGCTCGAAGGCGATGCCCCGGGGCATGAGTGGGTGATGAGCGCTGGCGTGATCCTGGTCGGCTCGGCAAAAGGCCTGAGCTTCGTTCGTGAAATGGTGGGTTTATGACACTGCTACTGTTGGACGGCCAGCCCGTCGAAGGCAAGACCCTGAAAGTCACCGGCAACCTGCGCATCGAAGCCGAGGACCTGTCCGGACAGACCAGCAACACCGACACCGCGCACAAAGGCTTCAAACCCAAGACCCTTACCGTCACCCTGACCATCCCCTACGTCAACAGCGTCTGGCTGCGCAACCTGATGCGCCTGGCCGAAGCCACCCAGAGTGGCGGCCAGCTCAAGACCTACCGCATCGTCAACGACACGGCCGAGGCCTTCGGCATCCGCCAGGTGTGCTTCGCCGACAACGTCAACGTCCGGGAGGACGATGCGCTGGCCTGCTGGCGGGTGCAGTTCGGCCTGGCCGAGAAGACCTCCAACCCGGAAAAGGTCGAGAAGCGCCGCGCCAAAAAGCGCGTCAAGGCACAGGCCGCACCCGGCGCCGCGGCAGGGGCGGAAGATGACGAGGATGACAAGGATCCGGAGCTGACCAGTTTCGAAAAACTGTTGAAGAAAGTGGACGACTGGCTGGGGGAGAAACCATGAAACTGCATCAGGTACTCAGCGTGGCAGGCGAGCGCTATAGCCTGATCAGGGCGGACGTGCGTCTGGAGCTGCGCAACCCGGGGCGGGCGACCTTCATCGTCCAGGCCGGGGCGCCCCTCAAGGGCCTGGTCACCCTCGACATCGGCTACAACGACAGCACGCCGCAGCGGCATTTCATCGGCTATGTCGAACGCTGCACCACCGCCAACGCCAAGCAGCAGGTGCTGTTCTGCCGCGAGCTGGCGGCGATCCTGGCCAGGCCGCTGCCGATGAACCTGCGCCATGTCGACCTGCACGGCGTGCTCGACCAGGTCGGCCAGCAGACCGGCCTGCGCTTTCGCGTGCCCGAGCGGCCCTACGCCTCGGTGCGCGCACCGTTCTTCTACAGCTTGGCCGCCGGCTTCCAGGCCATGGAGAGCCTGGCCCAGGTGTTCGACATCCCCGACTTCATCTGGCAGCAGCAGGGCAATGGCGAGGTGTACGTGGGCAGCTGGGCCGACAGCTACTTCGGCGCCCGCCCCGCGCTGCAACTGCCCACGGAGCTGTTCGACAACTACCAGGGCAACCAGAGCGCCACGATTGCCGCCCTGCCAGGGCTGCGTCCAGGCGCACCGATCAACCACGGCGAGCGCGTGACCCATGTCGCGCTCGCCGGCAACCAGATGGCCATCCGATGGAAGACGCAATCCGCCGCGCCGTAGCGCGCCAGTTCCCCGAGATCACCGGCGGCTACCACCTACCGCGCTTCGGCCGCGTGGTCGCGGTCCCCGATGCGCCAGCGACGTCCGGGCTGTGCGACGACTTCCGCCCGCGCTTCGGTGTCGATGTCCAGGTGCTGCTACCAGATGGCGAGCCCGACCCGGTGCTGCCGGTGTTCACCAGCCTGCCGCTGCCGGCGCCCATGGGCGGCCAGGAGCGCGGCATGTTCGGTTTCCCCGAAGAAGGCACCACCGTGGTGGTGTCGTTCGCCTACGGCCTGCCCCACAAACCGTTCATCCAGCAGATCCTGCCCCATGGGCTCAGCCTGCCCAGGGTGCCGAAGGGTGATCTGGTATGGCAACACAGTGAGGCCTGCCAGCAGCGCGCCGACGCCGATGGCAACTGGCTGCGCCAGACCGATGGCCGGATCCGCGACAAGGCGATCGAGCGCGAGGTCGAGGCACTGGCCAATACCGAGCAGTTCCAGAGCCATGCCCGCACGGTGGACGACCACTCGACCGAAACGGTGGGCGGGGTGAAGAAGATCGAGGCCCTCGGCGCGCTCAAGCTGCTGTCCGGCGGCTCCGCCAGCCTGGCCGCCCTCGACGACCTGCACCAGGCCACCGGGCGCGACCTGAACCTGGCGGTTGGGCAAAAGCTCAACGCGGCGATCGGCGGCGACGTCCAGGAACGCATCGAGGGCCTGCGCGACAGCGTGGTGAAACTCAGCCAGCGCCTGCAGGCGCCAAAGACCTGGCTGGGCTCGGAGGCGGTGAATGTGCTGCAGGTGCTCTGCGACCTGCTCGAGCTGGTCCAGGCGATGAACACCGAACTGGCCGCGCATGTGCACGGCCCCACGCCACCACCCAGCAATGCGGCGGCCTTCAGCGGCGCGGCAGTGCAGGCCCAGGCCATGGGGCTCAAGTTGAAGCCGATCACGCTGTAGTTTTCAGGGCGTTTCGTATCGCGGGGCCAGCCCGCTCCCCCACGCTCAACCTTGAGCCTTGGGGGAGCGGGCTGGCCCCGCGTTGCGTTTGGGGCGGAAAAAGTTGAGCGTTCACACGACTGACTGCCAGCAGACTTGGATTTAAACCACCGAGCAAGCGGTCCAGGCTGGACGCTTTTCCGTGAGCAGGCCTACCCCATGACGCAGAAGCCCCAACGCCCCAAAGCCGTACCCACCGTTCAGGTGAACACCGAAGAAGTGATCGTCACCGAATGGCGCTTCGCCCCAGGTGCCGAGACTGGCCGGCACCTGCACGGCCATGACTACGTGGTGGTGCCGATGACCGATGGCACGTTGTTGCTGGAGACCCCGGAAGGCGAGAAGCTCGCCCCTCTGGTGGCGGGCCAGAGCTACTTTCGCAAGGCCGGTGTGGAGCACAACGTGGTCAATGCCAGCGACCACGAAGTGGTGTTCATCGAAACCGAGCTGAAGTGATGAACAAGCGCGCCCCTGCTCAGGTTGCGCGTGTACCCCAGCGGCCCTACACTCCCCCTTGCTTGAACCGGGATAACCGAAGCACTGCCTCGAAACCCGATGGACCTGACCCTTGCCGGTCAACCGTCGGGACAAATGGGTCCGGACCTTGGCCGGCCTGTTTATCGGAGGCAACACAATGAGCCCGCGTATCTGGCTGCTGGCCCTGGCGACATTCGTCACAGGCATGGCAGAAAACATCACGGTCGGCATCCTGCCGGCCCTGGCCGATGGCCTGCAGGTCCCGCTCGGTATCGCCGGGCAGCTGACCACGGTGTTCTCCCTGAGCTTCGCCCTCGCCGCGCCCTTCTCTCCCCTGCTGACCACCCGTTTCCCTCTGCGGCGATTGCTCTGCATCACCCTGGCCCTGTTCGCCTTGTGCAACCTCGCCGCGGCCCTGGCGCCTGGCTATACCGCGTTGCTGGTGGCGCGCATAGGCATGGCCGCGACCAGCGCCCTGACCTGCCTGACTTGCACCCTGATGGCCACGCGCATGGTGCCCGAGGCCCTGCGTGGCCGCGCCATCGGGGTGATCTTCATGGGCATCTGCAGCTCGCTGGTGCTGGGGGTGCCGGCCGGAATGCTGCTGTGCGACGTGCTGGGCTGGCGTGGCGTCTTCACCGGGCTGAGCGTGCTGGCAATGGCAGTGCTGCTGATGGCCTGGCAAGGGTTGCCGCAGTTGCAGAGCAGCGAACGCATCGCCCTGCGCAGCTACATCCGGCATCTGCGCGACAGTCGCCTGATGGCAGCCCAGGGCGTGTCGTTGCTGATGATTGCCGGGCACTTCACGGTCTTCGCCTACCTTGCCCCCTATGCCCACCAGGTCGCCGACATTCCGCTGCAATGGCTGGCGGCAATGTTCGCCGCCTTCGGCATCGCCGGTGTTTCGGGCGGCTATGTCGGCGGCTGGATGGCGGACCGGCTCGGCGCAGGCCGCTCCATCGCGCTGGCGCCGCTGCTCTATCTCGCCAGCTTGCTGGTACTACCCTTGAGCGTGGGCACGCCATGGTTGTTCCTGGCGACCATGATGCTCTGGGGCGGGCTGAGCTGGACCACCTCACCGGTGGTGCAGAGCTACCTGGCGACCCGTGGCCCGGACACCTTCCCAGCCGGCATGAGCCTGAACATGTCGGCCATGCACCTGGGCGTCGGGCTGGGTTCGGCCATCGGCGGCGTGGTGATCACCGGGGCGACGCTGGCGGCCACTCCCTGGGCCGGCGCCGCGCTGACCGCGTTGGCGGCGGGCCTGGCATTCTGGTCGGCCCGCCCTCCTGCCGAGCCGGGCTTCAGCGAGCGCGAACCGGCGTAGCGGCCTGCTGCTCCTGCTCGAAGGCGTCGGCCAGGTAGTCGATCAGCTTGCGCACCGCGGGCATCAACCCGCGCCGGGAAGGGAACAGCGCCACCACCTCCCCTTCCCGTGGCGCCCAGTCGTCGAGAACATGCACCAGCCGCCCGTCAGCCAGGTCGGCGCGCACCGCCTCCTCGGGCAGCAGCACCGCGCCCACGCCGGCCAGGGCAGCCTCGCGCAGTACCGCGAGGTCGTCCGACACCACACGGGGGCGATGGCGCACGGCAGCCTCGGCGCCCGCAGGCCCGATCAGCATCCAGGTGGCGTCCTGCACATTGGCGCCCCAGTTCAGGCTCGGCAGAAGCTGGAGCCCTTCCGGCGACAAGGGCCGCCCGTGTTCGGCCAGCAGGCCCGGCGCAGCCACCAGGCACTGACGGCTCGGGGCCAGGCGACGCATCACCAGCTCGCTGCTTTCCAGTGGCTGGTGCTGCACGCTCAGCACCAGGTCAAAGCCCTCGCCGATCACATCCACCCGGCGGTTGTAGCTCTTGACCAACAGCTCGACCACCGGGCATTGCGCCATGAAGCGCGCCAGCATCGGCGCCAGGCGCGAATCGAGCAGCGCGGTGCTGCTGGCCAGGCGCACGATGCCACGGGGCTCGGCGCGGTTGCGCTCGACGGCATCCTCGGCGGCGACGGCCTGCTCGAGCATGCCCAGGCAATGGCGGTAATACTCCAGGCCTACCTCGGTCACCTGGAACTGCCGCGTGGAGCGCTGGATCAGGCGCACGCCCAGGCGCTCCTCGAGCTTGGCCACGCGCCGGCTGAGGCGTGACTTGGGCAGGCCAAGGATGCGCCCGGCGGGCGCGAAGCCGCCGTGCTCCACCACCTTGGCATAGAGATAAAGGTCGTTCAGGTCGAACATCGGCAACACCCGTCCACGGCTCACCGCTGCATCATCCGCCATTCTCCAGGGATCGTCACAGGGGCCGAGGGCGTCACCAGGCCCGGGCCCCGGCAACGGGGCCCGGGCTGGCGGTCACTTGGCCAGCTTGCTGTAGCTGGTCATCAGGTTGCGGTAGTCGGGAATGTGGTTGGAGAACAGCGTGCCCAGCCCTTCAATGTCGTTGCGCCAGTCACGGTGCAGCTCGCAGGCCACGCCGAACCAGGTCATCAGCTGGGCGCCGGCGGCTTCCATGCGGCGCCAGGCCGAGTCGCGGGTCAGTTCGTTGAAGGTGCCGGAAGCGTCGGTGACCACGAACACCTCGAAGCCCTCCTCCAGCGCCGATAGCGCCGGGAAGGCCACGCACACCTCGGTGACCACGCCGGCGATGATCAGCTGCTTCTTGCCGGTGGCCTTCACCGCCTTGACGAAGTCCTCGTTGTCCCAGGCGTTGATGTTGCCGGGGCGGGCGACGTAGGGCGCCTCGGGGAACTGCTCCTTGAGCTCGGGCACCAGCGGGCCGTTGGGGCCGGTCTCGAAGCTGGTGGTGAGGATGGTCGGCAGCTTGAAGTACTTGGCCAGGTCGGCCAGCGCCAGCACGTTGTTCTTGAACCGGTCCGGGTCGATGTCGCGCACCAGCGACAGCAGCCCGGTCTGGTGATCGACCAGCAGTACCGCGGCGTTGTTCTTGTCCAGACGCTTGTATTGGAATGCCATGGTGGATCTCCTTGCTTGGATGGGAAACGGCCAGGTTCAGTTGCGTTGCGAATCCAGTTGCTCATGGCCGGTGACGACGGCCTGGGCCTTGGCGTAGCTCTCGATCAGCAGTTGATAGTGCGGGAACACCGCGCTGTAGGCCTCGGCCCACTGCGCGGCATCCGGACGGTTCCAGGTGCGCTGCACCTCGGAGCAGACGGCGGCGGTGTCCATTGGCACCACGCCGGCCTGGACCACCCGCGCCAGGGTCACTTCCTGTGCCATCTTGGAGTAGGTGCCTGACGCGTCGATGACCGCGAACACCTGGTAGCCGGCGGCCACCGCGCTGATGCTGGGAAAAGCCATGCAGACGCTGGTGATGGTGCCGGCGATGATCAGTTGCTTGCGCCCGGTGGCCTTCACCGCAGCGACGAACTCGGGGTTGTCCCAGGCGTTGATCTCACCTTTGCGGGCCACGTATTGCGCATGTGGCGCAGCCTCGTGGATTTCCGGGATCAACGGGCCGTTGGGGCCCTGGGGTACCGAGGCGGTGGTGATGACCGGGATCTTCGCCAGGCTGGCGACCTTGGCCAGGGTGATGGCGTTGGCCCGCAGCTCGGTCATGGGCATGTCCTTGACCGTCTGGAACAGGCCACTCTGGTGGTCGATCAGCAGCATCGCGACGTTGTCGGGGTCGATGCGTGGGACCTGGCCTTCGAAGTTGGCGGCTTGCGAGAAATTGCTCATCGTTCTCTCCTCTTGGTGTGAGAACAGGCCATCCTGGCCGCTGCGGTCGGGCCGCGCCCCACACATCCACAGTGGGGACTATGAGAGTAGGCAACGCAGGCTGAACGAAGCGACCGTCAGTCGGCGGGCCGTGGCAAATGCCCGTGCGGCCTGTGGCCAGGCGGGCGGCAGGGCTAACGGTAGAGAGGAGAGATGCGGGCCGGTAGGCCCATGGGTGAACCCTCAGAGTTGCGCTGGGGGAACGATGACGAAATGCCTGCCCCAATCACCGATCCGATGGATCGGCAATTTTCAGCAGCGCTACTTGGTCGGTTACTTGGTCGGTCAGTCCATTGGTTCACGATTTCCTGAACTGATTATTTGTCCACAGCGATTCTTCCCCCCGCCCGCCCCCACCAGAATCGCTTCACCAACAATCACAATAAACCGTGAGGCCACTCCCGTGGACCAGACACTCCAGGTACGGCAGGCCGCCGCCGACCTCGTCGCCGCCTTCGCCAGCAACGACACCGCTCGCTACTTCGCCTGCTTCAGCGAAGACGCCACCTTCCTCTTCCACACCGTGCCGCAACCGCTGCTGTCGCGCCGTGCCTATGAAGAACTCTGGGCCAGCTGGCAGGCGGACGGTTTTGCCGTGCTCGGCTGCGAGTCGAGCAATGCCCAGGTGAGCCTGCAGGGCGACGTGGCGATCTTCATGCACGACGTGGCCACGCGCCTGAACGTCGCCGGCGAGACCCTCGACCTGAACGAACGCGAGACCATCGTCTTGCGCCTGCACGGCGACCGCTGGCTGGCCTGTCACGAGCACCTGTCGGTCGTCTCGCCGGCCTGATCCCCTTTCAAGCGGCCCTGCCGCACTGCCATCGCACCCACAACAAGGCCGCCCGACGGCCGACAACATTCGCGCTGGAGCATCACCATGAGCCACTCGACCGGTATCGAGACCAATGGCGTCGAACAGATCCCCGACGATCAACGCGACGCCGCCCCGCTGGACCTGTTCCGCCTGATCTTCGGCGGTGCCAATACCTTCGCCACCGCCGTGCTGGGCAGCTTCCCGGTGCTGTTCGGGCTGTCGTTCCAGGCCGGGGTCTGGGCGATCCTGCTCGGCGTCGGCGTGGGCGCGCTGATCCTCGCGCCGATGGGCCTGTTCGGCGCGCTCAACGGCACCAACAACGCGGTGTCGTCCGGCGCGCACTTCGGCGTGCACGGGCGTATCGTCGGCTCGTTCCTGTCACTGCTGACCGCCGTCGCGTTCTTCTCGCTGTCGGTATGGAGCTCCGGCGATGCCCTGGTCGGCGGCGCCAAGCGCCTGGTCGGCCTGCCGGAAACCGACCTGACCCTCGGCCTGGCCTATGGCCTGTTCGCGATACTGGTGCTGGTGGTGTGCATCTTTGGCTTCCGCTTCATGCTGTGGGTCAACAAGATTGCGGTGTGGGCCTCGAGCCTGCTGTTCCTGCTGGGCATCTTCGCTTTCGCCGGGCCCTTCGATGCGGGCTACGCCGGCAGCGTCAACCTCGGCCAGGCCGGTTTCTGGGCGGCGTTCGTCGGCGCGGCGATCCTGGCCATGAGCAACCCGGTGTCGTTCGGCGCCTTCCTCGGCGACTGGTCGCGCTACATCCCGCGGCAAACGCCCAAGTCGCGCATCATGCTTGCGGTGATCCTCGCCCAGGCCGCCACGCTGATCCCGTTCCTGTTCGGCCTGTGCACCGCCACCCTGGTGGCCAGCCAGGCACCGGACTACATCGCCGCCAACAACTACGTCGGCGGCCTGCTGGCGATCTCGCCGGGCTGGTTCTTCCTGCCGGTGTGCCTGATCGCGGTGATCGGCGGTATGTCCACCGGCACCACGGCGCTGTACGGCACCGGCCTGGACATGTCCAGCGTGTTCCCGCGCCTGCTCAGCCGCGCCGCCGCTACCTTGTTGATCGGCGTGCTGGCCATCGGCTTCATCTTCGTCGGCCGCTTCACCTTCAACCTGGTGCAGAGCGTGTCGACATTCGCCGTGCTGATCATCACCTGCACCAGCCCGTGGATGGTGATCATGATCCTCGGCCTGATCACCCGCCGCGGCTTCTACCATGCCGACGACCTGCAAGTGTTCACCCGTGGCCAGCAAGGCGGTCACTACTGGTTCGACCACGGCTGGAACTGGCGCGGCATGGGCGCGTGGATCCCCAGCGCGGTGGTTGGCCTGTGCTTCGTCAACCTGCCTGGGCAGTTCGTCGGCCCGCTGGGCGAGCTCGCCGGCGGCATCGACCTGAGCCTGCCGGTGACCCTCGGCATCGCCGCCGTGCTGTACCTGATCCTGCTCAACCTGTTCCCCGAACCTGCTGGCGTGTATGGCCCCCTGGGCCCGCGCTGGGTGCGTTGCAAAAGCACGCCGGTAAAGCCCGTGACCACTGCCGAAATAGCCTGACTGGAATCCGACCATGACCACTCCTCACTACATCGACGGCCGCTGGGTCGAAGGCCAGGGCAGCGACTGTATCGTTGTCTACAACCCGTCCGACGGCCAGGCGTTAGCCGAACTGATGGCCGCCAGCAGCGCCCAGGTCGACCAAGCCGTTGCCGCCGCGCGCCGGGCCCTGGCGGCCTGGAAGACGGTCAGCGCCACCGAGCGTGCCAACTACCTGCGCGGCTTCGCCGAACAGCTGGGCCAGCGCCGCGACGAATTGATCGCCCTGCAGATGCGCAACAACGGCAAGCCGCGCCACGAGGCCGAGATCGACCTCGACGACGCCATCGCCACCTTCGCCTACTACGCCAACCTGGCCGAGCAGTTACCGGCGAAAAACCGCGACGTCCCCCTGGCCGCGCCGGGCTTCACCGCCCGCACTCGCCTTGAGCCGGTGGGCGTGGTCGGCCTGATCGTGCCGTGGAACTTCCCGCTGGTGACCAGCGCCTGGAAGCTCGCCCCGGCCCTCGCGGCCGGCTGCACCGTGGTGCTCAAGCCCTCCGAAATCACCCCGCTGATCGAGCAGGTCTACGGCCAGATCGCCGAGGTGCTTGGCCTGCCGGCCGGCGTGCTGAATATCGTGGGCGGCAAGGCCGAGACCGGCGCTGCGCTGAGCGGCCACAACGGCCTGGACAAGCTGTCATTCACCGGCAGTAACGGCGTCGGCAGCCAGGTGATGCGCGCCGCCGCGGTCCAGTGCCGGCCGGTAACGCTGGAGCTGGGCGGCAAGTCGGCCATCGTGGTGTTCGACGATTGCGATGTCGACCAGACGGTGGAGTGGATCGTCGCCGGCATCACCTGGAACGCCGGGCAGATGTGCTCGGCCACCTCGCGCCTGCTGGTGCAGGACGGCATCGCCGATGCCCTGCTGCCGCGCTTGCAGGCGACGCTGGCGGCGTTGCGCGTGGGCAACCCGCTATCTGAAGAAGTGGACATGGGGCCGCTGACCAGCCAGGCGCAGTGGCTCAAGGTCGCCGGCTATTTCGCCACCGCCCGCGAAGAAGGCCTCAAGTGCCTGGCCGGCGGCACCGCGCTGGACCGCGACGGCTGGTTCGTCAGCCCGACGTTGTATGTGGATGTACCGGTAAGCAGTCGCCTTTGGGGCGAAGAAATCTTCGGCCCGGTGCTGTGCGCGCGGCGCTTCGGCAGCGAGGCCGAGGCCATCGCCCAAGCCAACGACAGCCGCTTCGGGTTGGTCGCCACCGTGTGCTCCGCCGACCTGGAGCGCGCCGAGCGCGTGGCCGATGCGCTGGAGGTGGGGCATGTGTGGATCAACTCTGTGCAGGCGGTGTTCGTCGAAACCTCGTGGGGCGGGACCAAGGGCAGCGGGATCGGGCGTGAGCTCGGGCCTTGGGGGCTTTCGGGGTATCAGTCGGTGAAGCATGTGACGCGGTGTCTGGGCTGATCACCATGCGACGCAAGCCCTTGTCGGCTCGAACGGCATGGGCTTTTGCTTCTCGCTGGAAGTGTTCAGTCTCCGGCGACTACCTTGCAAAAATGTAGATTCGAGAAATGGCTAGCGTAGCGCAAGCATCATGGTCTTGGGCGACAGATCAGGGCAGTTCTTAAACCCGGCCTTCGTCGCATAGAACTGCTCAAGACGCTCATTCAGCGGGTGAACAACCATCGCCAGGCAGCCGACCGACTCAGAAGCGAAGAGTGCTCTTTCGATCGCATCCTGCAACAAGTCGGTGGCCACCCCCTGCCCTGCCGCCCGCCGAGTCACCCCCATTCGTCCCAGGAGCACTATTGGCAAATCGCTTGGAGCATTGCGTCGCAGGCCGGCCGTTGCTCCGTGAGCACGAGCGACAGATCCATTTGACAGCGTGTAGTAGCCTGCAACGAGCGATGTACCTTTGAAACAGGTGACATAGACCACGGCATGTTTCGCGAGTTGTGCCTTCAAGGCTTGGTTGCGCAAGTAGGCGTCGATAGATGCCTCTCCGCTTTCGAACTGATCCAACAGGTGAAATGCCTCGAGCTTGCGTGGCGCCGTCAGCTCCAGCGCTTTGGTCTTGCCAGCAGTTTCCTCACGCATTCATTGCTCCTGATGGGATCATCTTCCAGTGCCTGGGCGAAGCGGTCGAACGCCTCTTCATCTAGCAGAAAAAGCCGGCGCTCCATCAGGACTTCCTCGGCCCGCTTGCAGGCAGCATCAAGAACAAAACTGGTCCTGTCGCCACCCACCACTTCCACGGCTGCATCTATCAGGTCACGCCGATGCTCGGCCACTCTCATGTTCAGAGGTACCGCCTTGGTGCGGTCCCGGGTGTGCAAATCACTCATTGGTGACTCCCCTGCCCATAACACCTGGGCGTTGAAATCGACGGAGGATGTCGACTTGCAAAAGGCTACTCCTCTGTAACGCAAATGTATAGCTGGTAGGTAATTTGCGTTACGAACGGCCGCTCCCTGACGATGGTCACTACCTTGCACATTCACGCCCAAAACTACACGTCAGCGTTTTCTGAAAGGCCCGCAGGCAGCTTCGAGTCAGGTGGGCATAGCAGATTTAACGGCAGCGTTTTGCCGGAGAGCATCGCGAGGCCAGTCGCATCGGTGCGCCGATGCGACTGGCCTCGCGATTGGCCTTATGCCGATTCGTCGGCCTGGCGCCCGTTCTCCTGCACCAGCACCATGCTCGCCGGCGATGACAGGGCGATGCCTTCCTCGCGCAAGCGCCCGAGGATGGTGAACAGCAGGTCGCTGCGCGTGTTCGACACCTGCCGAGGCGACGCCACGTAACCGCTCACGCCGATCACCATGCCACTGCTGGTCAGGTCCTTGAAGGTCACCGAAGTGGCCGGCGCGTCGAGGATCGACTCGTGCTCCTTGTACGCCGCCAACAGCACCTCGCGCACTTTCGCAGGGTCGGTCTCCAGCGGCAGCGTCAGGGTGATGCCCACCACCCCCAGGGCATTGGCCATGGTCACGTTGCGCACGTTCTGCGAAATGAACTGCGAATTGGGCACGATCACCGTCGAGCGGTCGGACATCTGGATCTCCGTGGCGCGCACGTTGATCCGGCGAATATCACCCTCGACACCGGCCAGGCTCACCCAGTCTCCCACTTTCACCGGGCGCTCGGTGAGCAGGATCAGGCCGGAGATGAAGTTCTGCACGATCTGTTGCAAGCCGAAACCGATACCCACCGACAGCGCACTGACTACCCAGGTCAGGCTGGTCAGGTTGATGTGCAGGGTGGACATCACCAGCATGGCCAGGAACAGGAAGCCCAGGTAGCCCACCAAGGTCACCAGCGAGGCGCGCATGCCGGCGTCCATGTCGGTTTCCGGCAGCAGGCGTTCGCTCAGCCAGCGCTTGACCACGCGAATGGCGAACCAGCCACCGAGGAAGATCGCCACGGCCAGGAAGATGTCCTGGGGCACGATGTTCAAGTTGCCCAGCACCTTGCCACCGGTGCCGTCCCAGTCCGCCAGGCTCAGCAGCAGCTCGCCCGGGCTGGTGCCCGATGGCATGAATATCAGCAACGCGGCGGCAAACAGCAGCAGTGTGCGGCCGATGCCCGCCAGCACCGTGCTGGCCTGGGCCTGGTGGCGTTGCTGCAGGCCCAGCGCCGAGGCCAGCGCCAGGCCACCTGGCTGACGCGGCGACAGCAAGGTTTCGCACAGGTCGCCGAACACGGTCACCAGCAGGTAGGCGCAGGTCACCACCACGCTGACCCACAGCAGCTTGGCGGTGAGGAAGTAGGCCAGCGTCAGGTAGCCGGCGAGCAGGGTCAGCAGGATAGCCGCCACCCAGACCACGATCACGAACGGGATCAACCCGGCCAGGCCCTTGGGACGCTCAAGGTCGTGCAAGCGATGGGCACGGCGATAGCGCAGCAGGGCCACGACGAACAGCAGCGACACCACCAGCGCGGTCAGGCCATTGGTGGCCAGGGTCAGCGCCAGGCTGGTGCCGATCACGCTGTTGATGCGTTCCTGGGTTAGCAGCACCATCAGCGCCAGGGCCAGCACTTTGGGGAACCAGCCCAGGGCGCTGGCCACCTCGTCGGCGATCGGCGGCAGGCGCCAGGACGGGCGCTGCAGCATCAGCATGGCGCGGCCCAGCCCCGAGATGAAGGCACTGAAGATCACCAGCGCAAGAATATGGTTAGTCAGGCTGGCCAGGTCGGTGCCAAGCTCCGCGCTGCTCTCCAGGCCCCAGCGCAGCAACGACACGGAGCCGGAGATAGTGCCCAGCGTAGCCAGGCTGACGCTCAGGGCCAGGGCGCTGCGGCGCAGACGGCCTTCGGGCAGCCAGCGGATCATCGCATCGGCCAGCAGGCGCTCCAGCAGCCGCCGCACCAGGGTCCAGACCAGCACCGCCGCCACCAGCGCGGTGATGAACAACCAGCGGTGTTCGGCGCTGAAGGCGCTGGCCATGGCGTCCGACACCTCGCCGCGCAGGTCGCGCAGGCGCGCCACGTCATCATCGGTGGGGCGGATCAGGCTCGACCAGAACGCCGGGCTCAACGGGCTGGCGGCGCGGCTGGTGATCTGCGAGTTGAACAGGCTGCGGCGCAGGTTGACGATCTGCGTGGACAGGTCACGGGCCGACTGGGTCAGCGTGGTGGCGTCCTTCTGCTCGGCGACCACCTTGTTCTTTTCGTCAGTGAGCTGCTTGCGCTGGCGGGTCAGGCTCTCGGCCTCTTCGGCCATGGGCGGGCCGAGCACGTTGAGCTGGTCGTCCAGGCGCTGCACGTCGGCGGTGCGCTGGGTGGCCAGCACATCGGCCTGGCGCTGCACCTGCAGGGCCGACTGACGCAACTGCGCGAGCAGGTCGTCGTTGGCATTGCTGGTGACGCCCTGGCGGATCTGGTCGAGTCGTTCGCTCAACTCCTCCAGGCTGGCGTTCTCGTCCAGCACCTGCTGCTCGGCCACGGCCAGGCGCGATGCCGGCGTGGCCGGGGCAGCCCAGGCCGGGACGGCCAGGCACAACAGCAGGGCGAAAATCCCCGCATAGAATCGGTCAAGGCTGACACGCCTCATCGAATGTTCCTCTACGCAACTCGACAGGGCGTGAATTCTACTCGGTCCGCGCGCTCAGGAGAGTGCCGTCTCTCGGTCCAGCAGTTGGCGCTTGCGCTCGATACCCCAGCGGTAGCCACTGAGGTCGCCGTCACGGCGCACCACCCGGTGGCAAGGAATCGCCACGGCGATCGCGTTGGCCGCGCAGGCCTGTGCCACCGCCCGCACCGCCTTGGGCGCGCCGATGCGCTCGGCGATGTCGGTGTAGCTGACCGTGGTCCCGGGCGGCACCTCGCGCAGCGCTTGCCAGACCCGCTCCTGGAACGCCGTGCCCTGCACATCCAGAGGCAATGCCAGGCCCAGCGCCGGCGCCTCGACAAAGCCGATCACCTCGGCCACCAGCCGCTCGAAAGTGTCATCGCCGCCGATCAGCCGGGCCTTGGGGAACTTGTCCTGCAGGTCCTTGAGCAAGGGCTCGGGCTCGTCACCCAGCAGGATCGCGCAAATGCCCCGCTCGCTCTGGGCGACCAGGATCGCCCCCAGCGAGCACTGGGCCACGGCAAAGTGGATGGTGGCACCCTGGCCGCCGGCACGGTACTCCCTCGGGCGCATGCCCAGCCGTTCGGCGGCGCTCTCGTAGAAGCGGCTGTTGGAGTTGTAACCCGCGTCGTAGATGGCCTCGGTGACGCTGTCGGCGGCATCCAGGCGCTCGCGTAGACGCTGGGCGCGAAAGGCCGAGGCGTAGGCCTTGGGGGTCAGGCCGGTCTCGGCCTTGAACAGCCGATGCAGATGGAACGGGCTGACGTTCAGCTCGCTGCCGAGCTGGTCGAGGTTGGGCGCGGTTTCACTGGCCTCGATCAGGCGGCAGGCGCGGGCTACCAGGTCGGTGCGCCGACTGCCCTGCGCGGCCTTGCAGCGTTTGCAGGCGCGGTAGCCAGCTGCCTCGGCCTGGCCGGGGTCGGCAAAGAACTCGACATTCTCGCGCTTGGCCAGGCGCGACTTGCAGGCGGGCTGGCAGTAGACGCCGGTGGTGCGCACGGCATAGACGAAATGGCCGGTCGCGGCGGTGTCGCGGGACTGCACGGCGTGCCAGCGTTCAGCGTCGGTGGTGTAGGTGGTCGGGGCGTGGTTCATGGCGCCTCTCCTTGGTTCGATGCGCTGAGCTTGGCGGCTTGGCCGACAGTGAACACTCCGAATCTTGCGTTATCTCAACGGACCCGCGATAGGGCCGTGCAGGCGGATGACACTTCAAGCCCGCCACAGGTACCAGGCCGCCACGGTCCGGTACGGGCTCCACGCCCCGCCCAAAACCCGCATCTGCGCGGGCGTCGGCGCCTTGTGCAGCCCCTTCATGCGCCGATACCCCTCGCGCACGCCAAAGTCGTCCACCGGCAGGATATCCGATCGCTCCAGGCTATAGATCAGCAGCATTTCCACCGTCCAGCGCCCGACTCCGTGCAGCGCCACCAGACGCTCGACCAGTGCGGCATCCGACATATGCAGCGCCTCTTCCCGGCTGGGCACCACACCCTCCACACGCGCCTGGGCAATCCCGTGAACCGTGGCGATCTTGCTCGCGGATAGCCCACAGGCGCGCATCGCCTCCGGCGTCACCGCCAGCAACTGTTTGGGCGAGGGAAACGCACCTTCCGGGAACAGCGCCAGCAATCGCCCGAGGATCGCCTCGGCCGCCCGCGCATGCAACTGCTGGTAGGCAATGGCCCGCACCAGCGCCTCGTAGGGCTCACGACCGGGGGTAGCCCGATGCAAGCAGGGTCCCACGGCGGCAATATGCCGCGCCCAGTCCGCATCCTGCCCGGCCAGCCAGGCAGCGGCATCGTCAAAGGACTGCGGGGAAAGGTCTGCAAGGATCATCGTTGGCGTTCGCATGGATACGATCTCCGAGCCTAGCCCAACCATTCATCGGTGAAACGCTCAATCTTGCGCATCTAATCGCTGGCATACCATTGATCCGCCAATAGCGCCGCGCATAGAATTGAGAACTATTAACAATCACATTATCCGGGCAGGCTTTCCAGACAATGCAGATCGAAGACACGCTGAAACCGGCCGAGGTCGATCTGCTCTATCAGGCCCATCATCGCTGGCTGCGCGGCTGGCTCGGCGCCCGGGTGGGTTGCCGGGAGAACGCCGCCGACCTGGCCCAGGACACCTTCGTACGCCTGCTCAAGGCGCGTCAGGCCTCGCCACTCAAAGAGCCACGCGCCTACTTGAGCAGCATCGCCCGTGGCCTGATGATCGACCAGTTCCGCCGTCGCGCCCTGGAAAAGGCCTACCTGGAAAGCCTGGCCAACCTGCCTGAACAAGAGGCGCCCAGCGAGGAGCAACGCCTGTTGATCCTCGATACCCTCGAACGCCTCGACCTTGCCCTGCAACGCCTCAAGCCCCGGGCCCGGCAGGCCTTCCTGCTGGCCCAGCTCGACGGCCTCAGCCTGGCACAGATCGCCCAGCGCCTGGACGTTTCCCGGGCCACCGTGGAACGCGACCTGGCCAAGGCCCTGGGCGTCTGCTACCGGATGCGCTATGCCGACGCCTGACCAGACACCGACCCAAGCCCAGGTCGACCAGGCCATCGAATGGCTGGTCAAACTGCGCTACGACAGCCCCGGCCCACGTACCGAACAGCAGTTCCAGCGCTGGCTGGCCAGCCACCCGCAGCATGCCCAGGCCTGGCAGCGGGTCAGCAGCCTCGGTGACGAACTGGCCAGCCTGCCAGCCGAGCTGAGTCGGCAGACCCTTGCCGGTACCGAGCGCCGACGCATGAGCCGGCGCGACCATCTCAAGCTGCTGTCGGTATTGGCGCTTGGCGGCGCCGCTGGCTGGGCGGCGCGTGAACCGCTGGGCCTGTCGGCCTGGATGGCCGACAGCCGCACCGCCACCGGCGAGCGCCGTGAACTGCTCGGCAGCGACGGCAGCCTGATCCGCCTGAACACCGCCAGTGCCATCGACCTGCGCTACAGCGCCGACCAACGCCGGCTGACCCTGCTGCGTGGCGAAATCAGCCTGGACAGCAACGTCAACGACAACCGCCCGTTCAGCATCGACACCCCGGTTGGCACCCTCGGTACCCAGGGCGGCCAGCTGCTGCTGCGCGAGAACGCCCAGGGCTTGCTGGTGGCCGTGCGCCGCGGCGAGGTGACGTTGTTCCCCGCCTCCAGCGCCGCGCATTCGGTCAAGCCTGGCGAGGTGCTGCAGGTGTTCGCCCAAGGCGACTACCGGCCCGCCACCTTGCATGGCGACCCCTGGGGCTGGACCGACGGCGTGCTCAGCGTGCAGCAGATGCCCCTGGGCGAGTTCATCGACGAGCTGTCGCGCTACCGCCCCGGCGTGTTGCGCTGCGCGCCGGAGCTGGCCGGGCTGAAGGTTTCCGGCACCTACCAGTTGGCCGACACCGACCAGGTCCTGCTGCTGGTCGCCCGCAGCCTGCCGGTGCGCATCGACTACCGCACACGCTATTGGGTGAGCATCGGCGCCGCCTGAACAATTGATGAAAATAAATGAGGTGGAATCTCATTCTCGTCCGGCCTGAAGGAAAACAAGCCCGAACAGTGGTCTGACAACCTTCAGGAGCGCTTCATGATTCACCCGTGTTCCCCTCGCAATGCCACCCTGCGCCATGCCATCCACGCTGCCGCCCTCGGCCTGGGCATGGCCTGCGCCGGCGTGCTGCCGACAGTCGCCATCGCCGCGCCCGCCAGCCAGAGCCAGCAGCGCGACTGGAACATCCCGGCCGGCCCGTTGGCTGCCGCGCTGGACCAGCTGGCGCGTCAGGGCGGGCTGAACCTGTCGTTCGACGCCGACAGCCTGCAGGGCAAGGCCACTCAAGGCGTGCAGGGCCGGCATGACAGTGCGCAGGCATTGCAGATCCTGCTGCAGGGCAGCGATGTGCAAGTCCAGCAGGAAAGCGAGAAGAGCTTCCTGCTGATACCCGCCCTGGAGGTGGGCGATGCCCTGCAACTGGGCGCCACCAGCATCTCCAGCAACCGCCTGGGCGAGACCACCGAGCACAGCGGCTCCTACACCACCGGTGCGGTGACCATCGGCAAGACGCCGCAGAGCATCCGCCACACCCCGCAATCGGTGACCGTGGTCACCCGCCAGCGCATCGACGACCAGAACATCACCAACCTCACCAACCTGCTCGAGCAGACCCCTGGCGTGGTGGTCAACCTGACCGACAGCGAGCGGGTGCAGTACTACTCACGCGGCTACCAGATCGACGCCATCCAGTACGACGGCGCCACCGTGGTGCAGAGCAGCGGCGGTGGTTCGTTCATCCAGAGCGATTCGGCGATCCTCGACCGCGCCGAGGTGTTGCGCGGCGCCACCGGCATGCTGCGCGGCGCCGGCAACCCCTCCGGCACCGTCAACCTGGTGCGCAAGCGCCCCACCTATGAGTTCCAGGGCGAAGGCAGCGTCACCCTCGGCACCTGGGACGCCCAGCGCTACGTCGCCGACCTTTCCGGGCCGTTGACCGAGACCGGCAACGTGCGTGGCCGGGTGATCGCGGTGCATGACGAGAAGGACCACTTCCAGCAATCGCGCCAGGAGCGCAAGGATGTGCTGTACGGGGTCATGGCCTTCGATCTCGACGACAGCACCACCCTGACCACTGGCGTCGAGTGGACCCAACTCGACGCCACCGGCGCCTGGGGCAACCTGCCGGCCGACTACGACGGCTCGCCACTGCCTTTCGGCCGCAGCACCTACCTGGGCGCCGACTGGAACCGCTGGAACCGCAGCAACCTGCAGACCTTCGCCGAGCTCGAGCACCGTTTCGACAACGACTGGACGCTCAAGCTGATGGCCCAGCGCACCCACTTCGAGCTGGACGACAACGGTTTCAAGCAGACCTACTTCAGCCGTGCCACCGGCACCGCCAACCCGACCCGCAACCCTTACCTGATGAGCTACCAGGTCACCGAAGGTGATGGCGGCGAGAGCCTGCAGAACAACCTCAGTGCCACCCTCAACGGCCCGTTCGACCTGCTCGGCCGCAGCCACGAGCTGATGCTGGGCGTCGAGCGCATCCGCAACGACTCCTATGCCTCGGCCACCAACAATGTGCAGTCGGGCGTGTTCGACATCCGCACCTGGGACCCGAAGACCAGCCTGGCCAACCCGAGCATCGACATCACCGCCCACCCGGTGCGCACCCGCACCACCCAGGAAGGTGCCTACGCCACATGGCGCATCTCCCTGGCCGATCCGCTCACCGCGATCATCGGCGCCCGCGCCAACTGGTACGACTACGAGCAGGAAAACAACACCAAGGCCAACGGCAAGTTCAGCGTCGACAACGAGATCGTGCCCTACGCCGCGCTGATCTACGACCTCAACGACAACTTCAGCACCTATGCCAGCTACACCGAGATCTTCAACCCGCAGACCAACACCGATGCCGCAGGCTCCGTGCTCGAGCCGGTCACCGGCGAAGCCTACGAGACCGGGATCAAGGGCGAGTTCTACGAGGGCCGGCTGAACACCTCGCTGGCGTTCTTCCGCATCTACCAGGTCGGCAACGCGCTGGACGACCTCAGCGGGCCGAACCCGTGCCTGCCCAACTACACCAGCGGCTATTGCAAGGTCGCCGCGGGCAAGAACCGCAGCCAGGGCTTCGAGCTGGAGATTTCCGGCGAAGTGCTGCCGGGCTGGAACATGACCGGCGGCTACACCTACAACACCACCGAATACCTCAAGGACACCACCGGCAACAACGGCAACCCGATCCGCACCACCGACCCCAAGCGCATGCTGCGTCTGTTCACCAGCTATCGCCTGCCGGGTGAGCTGCAGGCCTGGACCGTGGGCGGCGGTGTGCAGGCGCAGAGCGCCATCTACAACCGCAGCGGCACAGCCGAAGCTTCGCAGTCGGGGTATGCGGTGTACAACGCGATGGTGAACTACCGCTTCAACGACAACTATTCGTTGCAGTTGAACGCCAACAACCTGTTCGACAAGAAGTACTACCGCCAGGTGGCGCCAACGCCGACCGGGTACTACTGGGGCGACCCGCGCAATGTGTCGGTGACCTTGCGCGGAACGTTCTGAGCTACCGCGCGATGGCTGGGGTCAGTCCGCCACCGCCTGAAGCTTGCCCGCCCGGCGATAGGCCTGGCGGGCGAAGCACACGAACAGTCCCGCCATCAGCGCCAACGCCATGGGCAAGCCATGGGGCGCCACATCCATCGCCGCGCCGCTGACCAACGGCCCGACCAGGCTGCCGACGCCCCACAGCAAGCCGACGCTGGCGTTCGCCGTGACCAGGTCCTGGCCTTTGAAGCGCTGCCCGATCAGTACCAGCGCCAAGGTATAGATGCCCCCCGCCACCGCGCCGAGCACCACCAGCAGCGGCCACAGCAGCCAGGTCATCTGCAGCAGCCAGGGCAAGGCGATGCCGATACTCATCGCCACCAGCCCGCACACCAGGTGCAGCCCGGTGCGCTCGACCCGGTCGGCGAGCCAGCCCAGCGGCAGCTGGAAGAGCATGTCGCCGGCGAACACCACGGTCACCATCAGCGCCGCCACGCCCACGGCGAAACCATGGCTGGAGGCATACACCGGCAGCAGCGACAGCACCACGGCATCGAAGAACGAGAAGAACAGCACCGCCACGCACAAGGCCGGGGCCACACGGAAGAAACCGGCCAGGCCGAAGCTCTTGGCGTCTTCCTCATGCGCGACATGATCGTTGGGCACGGTGAACAGGATGCACAGCAAGGCCAGGCCATAACAGAGGGTGACCACGCCGGTCAGCCATGGGCTATTGGCGCCCAGCAGCGCCAGCAACGCTGGGCCAAGTACCTGGAAGCCGGTGAAGCTGGTGGCGTACAGTGCCATGATCTTGCCGCGGTTGTGCTCCGGGCACAGCTCGTTGACCCACGACTCGCCAAGGATGATCGCGATGCCCATGCCGATGCCCAGCCCAAGGCGCAGCAGCGCCAACCACAGCATCGAGTCGAAGGCCCACTCGAGCAAGGCGATGCTCAGGGTGCACAGGCTGAAGCTGAGCAGGTAGATGACGCGGCGGGTCAGGTACTTGCAGCAGGCATCGACCATGAACGCCGAAAGCATCATGCCCGCCGCCGGGATCGCCGAGATGATGCCGATCTCCATCGTCCCCGCCCCCGCCTCGTGCAGGCGCAACGACACCAGCGGCAGGCTCGCCCCGAGGCTGAAACCGACCACCGACACGGCGAACAACAGGCCCGCCAGCAAACGCATGTTCATGTACCACTCCTTGCAAGCCGGCGCACAGGGGCTCTGGCCCTGGCCGACTGGAAAATCCGCTGAAAGATGTTCGAACGCAGGCGCCCGCCGTCACGCCGGGAAGGCGCGCTACGCAGGGGCGCGGATCAGTTCAGGGCAAGGTGTGGCGAGAAGGTGAAGGCGAACAGCACGCTGCGTCGACGCTTGAGCACCGTGTCGCTCGGCCACGCGCGGCGCGCTGTCGGGGCGACAGGCTGGCGGTGTGGGCGAAGGCTACGGGTACGGCGCATTGCATCGGCTACGCAGGTATGAGGAGGCGGCACTCTAGGCCACGGCCGACGGGTCGTCAATTAGATCGTTTACACACCGGTCGACTTAAGTCCGATCATCACAAAGACGCTATGGCGGAACTGGCATTTCTACCAGTTGCTCCTGTCTCGCCCTGAAAGCATAGTTATGTGCATGCAATTCCTCCGAGGAAAAGCTTGTGACACTAAGACTCAAAGCAAGTTCTGCGACTAAGCTGCTAGCCACTGATAGGCATGGATCAATCCTGCGGCAACACTCCCAACAAGGAGCACTAAACCTTACCTACACCCCGTTCGGATACGACCAATTCAAAAAACCCTTGATATCAGTACTTGGGTTCAACGCTCAGCCTCGAGATTGCTCAAATTGGTATCTACTCGGTAATGGATATCGCGCCTACAATCCGGCACTGATGGTATTCATGGGTGCCGATCAACATTCGCCGTTTGGCAAAGGTGGGCTCAATGGCTACGCATATTGCAACGGGGATCCAGTAAACCTGCAGGACCCGACTGGAGAGGCTGGGGCCCCAGCAATGAAGTTTCAAATCACACCCGAAGCTATTCGTTATATCCGTGAGCTTGATCAACCGTTACAAATAGAACCGGTAGTTCTGCAACAGGCTCACCTGCAGATGAATCCCCCTGAGCAACCACCACCAAATCGACCTTTGGCTCAAAATCGTTCTTCTATAAATCATCGTCAACAAGAACAGGCCGTTGCTCCCGCAAATATAGAGGAAAGCAATAATTCAACTCTAGCGACGCAGAGGATGGTCCGAAGCCCTTCTCGAAGAGAGCGATTTATAGAAGTATTTCGCTCCGGGTTCAGGAGAATGATTCAGCGTGTTATTCCGAGGTTGCGTCCGTCCGCACAGATACCGACCGCCCTCCCCCATTCAGCATCACACTCGGCAGCACGTATGCACGCTCTTTTGCGACAGGCTCGGTCAGCCGATAACCGCAACGTTTCGTGGTCAACACAAGGTGTGAACACAGGGGTACGTACAGAAAACTGATGCCACTGCAGTGTCCATCGTTCGAAATACTACCACCTCAATCGCTCTTGAAAAGTGCCCCCACTGTACGCAGTGGGGGACAACTGCTTCAGCGCTTGCCAGTAGACGGCAAAAACACCGCCAGCAACCCAAACAACGGCAGGAACGAGCAAACCCCATACACATACTCGATCCCACGCAAGTCGGCCACATACCCCAGCAGCGCCGCGCCGATCCCGCCAAACCCGAACATCAGCCCGAAGAAGATCCCGGCGATCATCCCCACATTGCCCGGCACCAGCTCCTGGGCATACACCACGATGGCCGAGAACGCCGAAGCCAGGACGAAGCCGATCACCACGCTGAGCACGGTGGTCCAGAACAGGTCGGCATAGGGCAGCGCCAGGGTGAACGGTGCCACACCCAGGATCGAGAACCAGATCACCGCCTTGCGCCCGATGCGGTCGCCGATGGGCCCGCCAAAGAAGGTGCCCGCCGCCACCGCGCCGAGGAACAGGAACAGATGCAGCTGCGAACTGGCCACCGACAGCTGGAACTTCTCGATCAGGTAGAAGGTGAAGTAGCTGGTGAAGCTGGCCATGTAGAAGTACTTGGAAAACACCAGCAGGCCCAGCACCACCAAGGCCATGATCACCCGCTGGCGCGAGATGCCGTGGGTGGCCTGCACCGCCTTGCGCGCCTTGGCCTGGTTCAGGTGCTCCTTGTACCAGCGGCGCAGCATCAGGGTCACGGCAAAGAAGAACAGCCCGGCCACGCCGAACCAGGCCACGTGGGTCTGCCCGAAGGGAATGACGATTGCCGCCGCCAACAATGGGCCAAGGGCGGAGCCTGCGTTGCCGCCGACCTGGAAGCTCGACTGGGCCAGGCCGAAGCGCCCGCCCGAGGCCAGCCGGGCAATGCGCGAGGTCTCCGGGTGGAAGGTCGAGGAGCCGATGCCCACCAGCGCCGAGGCCAGCAGGATCATCGGGAAGCTGCCAACGAAGGCCAGCATCACGATCCCCACCAGGGTGCACAGGGTGCCCAACGGCAACAGGTTCGGCGTGGGCCGCTTGTCGGTGAAGAAGCCCACCCACGGCTGCAATAACGAGGCAGTGATCTGGAAGGTCAGGGTGATCAGGCCGATCTGGGCGAAGCTCAGGTTGTAGTTGGCCTTGAGCATCGGGTAGATCGCCGGCAGCACGGCCTGGATCAGGTCGTTGATCAGGTGCGCCAGGGCGCAGAAACCAATGATGCTCATCACCAGCGGCGTGGCCGGGTTTGCCGGGCTACTCGCGCTGGAAGTCGGTGTGCTGCTGATGGCCATGGGCTGGATGTCCGTCTGCGGGTTGGGATCCGATTATCGTGAAACAAATAGATACGAAGCTACCTTTTTATTTGCGCGAGCCTTCCATCCGACACGTACTTGTAAATAATTCTCAATATATTTAGCATCCTTTCTCCTCTTCCCTGTGAACGCTGGGCGAAACCGCCCGCCCTCTGCGAGCAGACCGATCCCATGAGCCCGATGCCCGCCTTGCAGCCCACACCCGACCCCGAGCAGGAAGCCCTGGACTGGTTCTCGCGCCTGCGCCAACCCGGCTGTGACGAGGCCCTGCGCCAGGCGTTCGCCAACTGGTGCCAGGACCCGCTCAACGCCAGGGCGTATGCCCAGCTCGAAGCTTACTGGCAGCAGTTGCAGGTGCCGGCAGCCCGGCCACGACCACGGGTCGCCAAGGTGCGCCGCAGCCGTGCCGGGCTGTGCCTGGCGCTGCTGTTCCTGATGCTGGTGGCGGCACTCGCCTGGCTTTACTGGCCGCTGATGCAGCGCCTGGGCAGCGAATTGCACACCGACAGCGGCGAACGCCGCAGCGTGCGCCTGGCCGACGGCTCGACCCTGCACCTGGACAGCGCCAGCGCGATAAATGTCGACCTGCGTGGCCGCACGCGCCAGTTGCATCTGGTGCAGGGCCAGGTCTACCTGGAGGTGATGCTCGATGGCCGGGCCATGGAGGTGCAGGTCGATGACACCCGGATCCAGGTGTTCGGCACTCGCCTGCAGATCGCCCGCCATGCCGAGTACGACGAACTGGTGGTGCTCAGCGGCAAGGCCGCGGTCCTGCAGGGTGGCGACCAGCGCCTGGTGAATGCCGGTGAACGGGTGACGTTCAGCGAAAGCCGTATCAATCCGGTCGAAAAGATCGATGCCAAATTGGCCGATGCCTGGCGCAACGGCCAATTGAAGGCCAGGAACCTGCCGTTGAGCGAAGTGCTGGAGCGCCTGGCCGATTACCGTGGCCAGCGTGTCTGGATGATGAACGAGCAAGCAGCCTATCAGCGGGTCAGCGGTGACTTCGACCTCGACCACCCGGCGCAGAGCCTCGAGCGCCTGGCCGCCGATCAGCAATTGCGCCTGCACAGCCTGCTCGGCCACTGGCTGATCGTGCGCTGAGGCGCCCTTCCCGGCTAAGCGTTTGAAAGGTTGGAAAATTTTTTTGAAAACGTTGTTGACAGGATCGCGATTCGAGCTAATAATGCGCGCCAAGTTGGCTACATAGCTCAGTTGGTTAGAGCATAGCATTCATAATGCTGGGGTCCGGGGTTCAAGTCCCTGTGTAGCCACCACCTTTTAAAAGGGCTTATCGAAAGATAAGCCCTTTTTCTTTGCCTGCGAAAAAACCAGCCACCCGCGCCACCTGCCTGAACATCCAGGCAGGTGGCGCAGACCTTACCAGTTGTAGGTCAGGTCCGTGGTCATGGTGCGCCCTTCGCCGTAATAACAGTCCAGCTCGGTGGTGCAGCTGCTGATGTACTTACGGTCTTCCAGGTTGTGCATGTTCAGTTTCAGCTTCAGGCCACGAACCTGCAGCGGCGACTCGCCAAAGTCGTAGGACAGCATGCCGTCGAATACCGTGTAGGACGGCGTCACGAAGTGCTCCTCGGCGATGTCCGTGCCGTCACTGCCCCGCACGTAGCGAGCGCCGATACCTGCGCCCACCCCGCGCCATGGTGTGGCGCCACGCACCTGATAGTCCACCCACAGCGAAGCGGTCAGGGGAGACGTCCCGGCCATGTGCCGGCCTTCGCGGCCATCGTTGTCCTTGGTGAACTTGACCTGGTTGCGCGCCACCGAGGCGATCACGTTCAGGTCGCTGGCCACGTTGAGCTTGCCTTCCAGCTCCACGCCCCGCGAGCGCAGAGCCCCGGACTGGTTACTGTAGGTCGGGTTGCCGGGGTTGCTGGTCAAAGCGTTCTGCTGGTCGATCTGGTATACCGACAGCTGGACAAAGCTCTCCTGCCCCACGGGCTGGTACTTGATCCCCGTTTCATACTGCTTGCCGGTCGAAGGCTCGAACGGCTTGCCCTCGGCGTCGGTACCGCTCAGCGGCTGGAACGACTCGGCGTAGCTCACATAAGGCGTGACACCGTTGTCGAACTTGTAGCCCAGCCCCGCGCGGCCGCTGAACTGCTCATCGCGGCTGCCACTGCGGGTACCCGCCAGCGGCTGGCGGTTGTCGGTCTTGGCCCAATCGTAGCGCCCACCCACGGTGAGGAACCAACGCCCCCAGTCGAGCTGATCCTGCACGTACAGGCCGGTCTGGTCGACGGTGTTGTCCCAGCGGTTCGGATTGACGTAGTTCGGCCGCTGGCCATAGACCGGGTCATACAGGTCAATGGCCGGCGCGTTGTAGTCGTAGCGGCCGAGAAACTTGGAGTTGGAGTGATAGCGGTCTACACCGATCAGCACGGTGTGCTGGACATCCCCGGTGGCAAAGCGCGCCTGGGCGATGTTATCGATGCCCAGCACCTTGTTGTTCTGCGCCCAGTCCACGCCAAAGCGGGTCATGTAGCGCTGGTCGTCGGCCCCGGTCCTGGGGTTGGTGACGAAACGATAGCCGTGCAACGGGGCGACGTAGCGGTCGTCTACCGCGGCGTAACGGGTGTTCTGGCGCAGCGTCCAGATATCGTTTAGCACGTAGCTCACTTCATAACCGAGGCTGTACTGATCACGGTCGTAACTGTTCAGGCCGGGCTCACCGATGAAGGTGCTGCGCTTGATACGTCCGTTCGGGGTGTTGAAGACCGTGCCGGCGGCCGGCAGCCCCTGGGCTTCAGGCACGTCGTTGTCTTTCTGGAAGTGGCCGTACAGGGTCAGGGTCAACTGCTCGTTGGGCATCCAGGTCAGGCTGGGGGCGAGCATGTAGCGCTTCTGCTCGACGTAGTCGATCTCACCGTTCTTGTCGGTGACGGTACCGGTCAGGCGATACAGCCACTGCCCCTGTGGATCCAGTGGCCCACCGAAGTCGAAAGCACCGTAGCGCCGATCTTGGCTGCCACCGCCAAACACGATCTCGTGCACGGGTGTGGCAGTAGGGCGCTTGGACACCATGTTGATGATGCCACCCGGTTGGTTCTGCCCGTAAAGCACCGAGGCCGGCCCCTTGAGCACCTCGATGCGCTCCAGGGTGTAGGGATCGATCTGCATCGCGCCGCCGGTGCTGCCATTGCCATACGGCAGGTGCAGGCCATCGAGGTACAAGGGGGCCGGCAGGAAGCCACGCGAGGTAACCTCGTCAAACAGGCCGACCCGATCCGGAAAGCCACCACCGGTAATGCCTGGGGTGTAGCGCAAGGCCTCGGTCACGCTCTGCGCCCCCTGGGCGGTGATCTGCTGCGCGGTGACGATGTTGACGGTCTGCGGCACCTCCAGCACGGACGTGTCGGACTTGGTGGCCGTGCCGGTACGCTTGGCCACGTATCCCTCAACCGGCCCCCAGGCACTTTCCGCGCCGCGCCCGTCGACCTGGGTCGGCGCCAGCTCCAGCGAATTGCCACTCGACGAGGGCTGCAGGCTCCACGCACCACCCGGGGTGATGCTCAGGACCAGACCGCTGCCGAGCAGTGCTTGCTCAGCAGCCTCACGGCTGCTCATCTGCCCGCGGATGGCAGGCGCCAGATGGCCCCGCACCAAGGCCGGATCCGCCGACAGTACCTGCCCCCCCTCGCGGGCGATGCGCGCGAGCGTGTCACCCAGCGGCCCTGGGGCGATGTCGTAGCTGTACAGGCTGTTGACCGATTCGGCGGCTTGGAGTGAAGCGATCAGGCCACTGCTACCCAGCGCAATGGCCAGGGCCAGAACACTGGGACGAAAGACAAGGTTGGACATGGGTGTCGCTCGAAGTGAGTGGATGTTGCAGACAGGACACGCCAGACTCGCAATCCCCTCACGCGTTTTTCATTTCGATACGTGTCAACCAGAAACCAGTGTTGGAAACCTCGATCGGCAGCGTCTGCGCAAGCGCCAGCAAGGTGCGCTCCACATCGGCCAGCGGGAAGCTGCCGTAGACACGCAAACGCGCCGCCTGCGGGCTGATGCGCAGCAATCCGGCCCGGTAAGGTCGCAAGGCCTCCAACACCTCGCCCAACGGTTCGTCACGCACCTCGAGATAACCTTGTGCCCAGGTGCTGCGCGACCACAACGATGCCGCCTGGGCATCGATCCGCTGACGGTCGAAACGCACCACTTGGCCGGCCTGCAGCAATCGGTTGTCGCCCTGCCCGGCGGTGAGCAGCACGGAGCCCTGCTGCACGCTGAGCACGGTCGCTTCCTGTTGCTGGCGCAACAACAAGGTCGCGTCATTGCACTGCAACTGGCCGTCGCGGCAGCGCACGGTCATTGGCCTGCCCGCCTGCGCAACTGCGTGGAGCAGCAAGGCACCGGCCTCCAGATACAGCTCGCGCTGCGTGCCGGCCAACCTCACATCGACCGCACTGCGGGCATCCAGCGTGACCCGGCTACCGTCATCCAGCGTGAAGCTTCGCCGCTCACCGGTCCCCGTGCGCAAGTCGGCGAACAGTTGATCCAGCGGCGCCAGACGGTTGAGCCAAGCACCACCACCCAGCGTGAGCAGCAGCCCGGCCAGCCCTCCTCCGACGAGCCGGCGCCGCGAAACCTGCGCACCACTGCGCAGGGCCCGTGCGGCCATTGGCAACTGACCGCTGCAACGCAGATCGGCCACCGGCGCCGCCAGCACCCCATTGACGCGCTGCCAGGCCACCTGATGCACCGGCAGCTGCGCCAGCCAATGGCGGAAGCTGGCGTGGGCCGCATCCTCCGGCGGCAGACGCTCCAGCAGCAGCAGCCAGTCCACCGCGTCGCGGGTAGCCTGCTCGAGATCCGTCATGACGTCAGCCCCAGGCAGTGCAGGAAAGCCCGGCGCAAGTCACGCTCTACCGTGGCCAGCGAAATCCCCAACTGTTCGGCGATGACCGGCTGGCTCAGGCCTTCCAGCCGATGCAGAATGAAAGCCTGACGCGCACGCACTGGCAGACCATCGAGCAAGCGATCGATCTCGGCCAAGGCCTCGCGCACCAGGGCCAACTCCTCGGGAGAGGGATGGCAGTGCTCAGGCAGGCTGGCCAGCTCATCCAGATAGGCCTGCTCGAGGGCCCGGCGTCGATACAGATTGCTCAGCAGACGCCGCGCGATCGTGGCCAGAAACGCCTTGGGCTGGCCGATGCTGTTCAACTGCGGCGCATGCAACGCACGCAGGAAGGTGTCCTGGGCCAGGTCAGCCGCATCGTGAGGGCAATGCAGCCGCCTGTACAGCCAGGCGCAGAGCCAGCGGTGATTGGCGCGATAGAGATCAGTTGCGGGGTCGGACACAAGGCAAGCCAGACGCAAATAGGAATATCTATCATTAGCATGGAGCCATACCAGGACACAATCCCTTGCACGCGCGGCCTAGGGTTTGCACGAGAATCGCCGAGGGCGATCAGGCAAGGCGAAAACAGGCGAGGAACGCTCAGAGTCGCGCTCGACTTTGCTAGCTGAAAATGAGCATTCCGAGCCTGTTTTCAACGCAGCATGATCGTCGCGTAGGCACTTTTCATACAAAGCCTAACGAACACCTGCGACCGCAACGGCAAACCCCAGCCCGATCAACGCTACGCCAATGATCCGATCAACCACCACCTGCCGCTCGATCATCGCCCGACGCAGTAGGTGATTGGAGAAGAACACCGCCACCAGGCTGAACCACACCCAATGGGCAAACGACATGAACGCGCCATAGGCGAAGTCCATCGCCAGCGGGCTGCCGGGCTGTACCACCTGGGTGTAGGCACTGACCACGAAGAGCATGGTCTTGGGGTTCAGTGCGTTGGTCAAAAAGCCCGTGCGCAACGCGCTCGCCACGCTGACCTTGCTGTGCGCGAGGCCGTCGAGGCTGATGCGCGTGGTATTGGTCAGCGACTTATAGCCCAGGTACACCAGGTAGCCCGCCCCCACCATCTTCATGGCCAGGAACAGGGTCGGGCTCTGGCTGATGATCACGGCGATGCCGAGCACGGTGTACAGCACATGCACTTGCACGCCCAGGGCAATGCCCGCCGCAGCGGCGAGACCGGCCTTGCGGCCTTGCGCGTAACTGCTGCGGGTAACCATGGCGAAGTCGGCACCAGGACTGATGACGGCCAGGATGGTGAACAGGGCTACGGCGATGAGTTCGTTCACAAACAGGGATCCTCGATGAAAATTCACGGAAGATGGGATTATCCTGTTACCTGGAACGAGTAAAAATCGATTTATAGTCTGGCTGATCTGCTAGTTTTACTCACCTATCTGCATTGAATCGACTGGCCTATCGCGGGGCAAGCCCGCTCCCACGCGTGCTTCACGCTGCACTCGTGGGAGTGGTCTTGCCCCGCGATAAAGCCAGAACAGGCCAGCCCATGAAACAGCCTCCCCTTACCGCCTTTCGCTACTTCGACATCGCCGCCCGCACTGAAAGCTTCGTGCGCGCCGCCGAACACCTGCATGTCACCCACGGCGCCGTCAGCCGCCAAGTGCGCCTGCTCGAGGAAAGCCTCGGCGTGGCACTGTTCGAACGGCGCAACCGGGCAATCTTTCTCACCCCCGCCGGGCGCGAGCTGCACAGCACCACCCAGTCGATCTTCGAGCAATTGGAGGGTGCCGTGCAGCGCCTGCAACAGCAGGCTGAAGACAACGTGCTGGTGGTCTCCTGCGAGCCGACCATCGCCATGCGCTGGCTGATCCCGCGCCTGCCGCGCTTTCACGCCGCACACCCCGACCTGCAACTGCACCTGGTGGCGGCCGGCGGGCCGGTGGACTTCGCCCGTGGCGGCATCAACCTGGCACTGCGCCGGGACGACTTCCACTGGGATCGTCAACTGCACAGCCTGAAAATCTGCGATGAGTGGATCGGGCCGGTAGCAAGGCCAGACCTCAACGGCCAACGCCTGCTCCATAGCAGCACTCGCCCCGATGCCTGGGCGACGTGGCTGCGCCTGAGCGGCCAGCACCTCCCGCACAGGACACGCAGCGACTTCGAGCACTTCTACCTGTCGCTGCAGGCCGCCAGCGCCGGCATGGGGATGGCCATCGCCTCGGCACTGATGGTGTGCGATGAGCTGAGCAACGGCCAGATGGAGGCCCCTTTCGGCTTTTTGCGCGACGGCTCCAGCTATCACCTGCTCAGCCCGCTACCACTGGACGACGGCAGCAAGCGCCAGCGCTTCGCACAGTGGGTCGGTCAAGAATGCCGTATCTGCCTCGCTCACCTGGGCTTGCTGCAGAACGACGAACCGGCCCCGCCATCGCCGCCCCAGGTGCGATAGCCGGCCGTGTCGATATGGATGCGCCCCGAGGGGTAGCGGCCAAGCCCCATGTTCCAGGCCTGGCCGTGCTGCTGCCAGAAACGACACAGCGGGTTCGGGTCGGCCCAGGACGGCAGCAGCAGGTCGACGGCGAAGGCGCGCATGTGCGCGCTGCTCGGCGCGCCGCCGGCACAGGCATTGAGCCGGGGATCGCGGTAGGCCGACACCACTTCGAACTGACGCAGGACACCCTGCTGGTCCAGGGTCTGGATCAAGGCCAGCGTCGAGCGCACCGCCGGCCAATGGCTCGCCGGCGGCACCGCGAAGGGTGAAGCCTTGCACAGCCGCCAGTCCGAGGCCGAGCGCAGCAACTGATGGATCGGCACCACGCCATACAGCCGGGCGTCCACCAGCATTTCACGGAACCGGCGGTTCTCGTGGTCCCCGGCCCACTGGGCGAACATCCACACATCGCGTTCATCGGCCTGGACCGTACCCAGCCCGACCAGCACGCTAGCCAATAGCCATATCCTGGCGCTTTTCATTCCCCCACCTCTTCATCCACCATGGGCGGTCCGCCGTCCTGGCGGCCACTGACAAGGAGTTAAGCATGCACAAGATTGCTGTATCGGGCCTGGCCGCCCTCGCCTTCAGCGGCCTGGCCATGGCCGACGCGCAGATCGACCTGGGCGATGTCCAGCGGGTCACCCGGCTGTTCGCCTACCCCAACAACTGCAACGTGATCTGCTACCGAGACTGGACACTCGAACAGACCGTCGAGCACTACCTCACCCAGAGCGTGCAGCGCGACGGCTATGCCAATGCCAAGGTCACGGTGAACCGCGACAACGACAAGCTGCACGCCAGCATCACCGACGTGCCGGCGAACTACGCCGAACCCTTGCGCAAGCTGCTCGACAGCGGCGAGCTGGCCTACCAGGGCGCCACCCGCCTCAACCAGAAAGGCGGCTGGGACTATAGCTGGTACCTGTTCCTGCCCCTGGGCATGGCCTTGGAGAATCGCCGCAGCATCGAGTTGCTGCACTTCCCGCCGGACTATTCGCTGACCCGCTACCAGGACTACCTCAAGTCCAACACCACCGACCGCTGGGCGGAGCTTCTGACCTTCAATGGTGTCGAGGCTACCCAGACCCCGGCCTACCAGACCATCGTCGATATCGCCCCGATCGCCGCGCCGGCCAGCGCCGGCAAGGACCTGGAAGGGGTCTACAGCTACTTCAGCGACTACCAGGTGCGCATGGTCAAGGAAGTGGCCCTGACCCACGACGGCAAAGGCGCCTTGCCGATGGTCGCGTTCGGCGCGCCGGTACGGGCCTGGATCCAGCAGCAGTATGGGCCGAAGGTCAACGTGCTCGGCCTGGTGAGCATCAGCCCCGAGACCAACAGCGCCAAGGTGCCCGTGCTCGGCGCCAACCACCCGAGCGCGATCTGGTACGCCGCCGACCCGAAAAGCTACGACGGCGACCAGGACAAGGCCGACGCGGCCGGTTTGAAGATGATGGGCCAGGACCTCTCCGCAGCCTGCTGGCAGGCCGGCATGGGGCGCAACCCCCAGGCCGATGCCAAGCTCACCCTGGATGCCTGCACCAGCAAGTGGCAGGTCACCCAGAAGAAGCAGACCTGCGAACTGTTCTACCGCACCATTCGCGAGATGACTCCGGAGCAGGCGGCGGCCAAGTGCAATACCGGGGCGGTGACGCGCAGCTTGCGAGATCTGCGTAAACCAATCGAAGTGCAGCACCCAGAGATCTGAGTCACTTGCACAAGGGGCCGCGTAGCGGCCCCACTACAAGACAGCTCGCGAAATCAATCTTCGAGCAACGTACAGGCCATCACCAGCGCATCTTCCCGCCCGCCCGCCATCGGGTAGTAGTCACGGCGCCGACCGACTTCATTGAAGCCATAGCGCTCGTACAAGCGATACGCCGACTGGTTGCTGGCGCGCACTTCCAGGAAACACTCACGACCATTGAGCTGGTAGGCCCGCGCCATCAGGTGTTCGAGCAGGCGCAGGCCCAGGCCACAGCCCTGGTTTTCCGGCTTGACGGTAATGTTGAGCAGGTGCGCCTCATCGATGATCACGTTGATCACGCCGTGGCCGACCTGCTGCTGGCCGTCGAACATCAGCCACACTTCGTAGGACTTCAGTGCATCTTGAAAGATGCCGCGGGTCCAGGGATGGCTGAAGGCGGCATATTCGATCTTCAGCAGGGTATCCAGATCCGCCTCGGTCGCCGGGCGGAAACTGATCGAGTCACTCATTCAACACATTTCCAGCGCGCCATCAGCTGGCGCATGGCTTTCCAGACGTCCGCCTTGCGCTGCGGCTCGTCCATCAACAGTTCAAGGCCGGGCAAGGCCCAGGCATCGCCGAGCAGGTCGACCTTGAGTTCTCGGTAATAGGCTTCGTCGTCGGCCTGGCCGGCGAAGCGAATGGCCGGCAGGCCGATCAGCCACAGGCAGGCGCACGGCGCCTCTTCCAGGCGCGCGGCGATAAAGCCCTGGACAAAGTCCCGGGCGGCGTCCGGGCCCTGGTCCATGTTGCCGCGCATCAGCAACGGCCAGCGTACTGGCTCGCCAATGATCTGCGGGGCGTCCGGCAGGCCGGCGGCGCGTAGCATGTCCTTGAGCAGCAGGTAGGACGGGTCGCGACTCTGGAACGGCTGGCCGGTGGCCAGCTCCACCAGCAACAGGCAGTCGCCGGCACGCAGCAACTGCAGGGCGAAGCGTGGTGGTGGCACGGGCGCCGGACGCGACGCGGGAGGTTCTGCCTCGGCTTCGACCGGCTTGGCGGCGGGTTTCGGCGCACTGCCCGGGCGCGGGATCTCGATCTTCGGCCTCTCGGCACGCGCCTGCGGGACTGCCGGGGTGACGCTCGGCGCAGCTGCAGGAGCGGCCGGTCTCACCTCGAAGTCAACCTCATCGACCGGCGCCACCGGTAACAGCAGCTCTGGCCGCGAGGGCGCGGCGAACGGCAGTTCGGCGCGCGGCAGCCAGTGCACCACTTGCATGGCGGACAGGTAGGCGCGGCGGCGGGACTCGATCAGCAAGGCGCGGGTATCCGGTGGATAGTCGAAACAGTCGGGCATTCTAACGCTGTTGACCTGGATGCGCCGCAACAGATTGTCGGTCATCGTGCTCCCACGCCCCTTGGTGGGCCGGTGAATCCCCCCTTGAGCATCAGGGTTATCCCCATAACAGACCAAGGGGTGAAATCCTCCCCCCCGGATGCAGTACAATCGCCGCTTTTATTTGGCAACGAGTCGACCCGCCAATGATCGAACCCAAGCGCGTCCTGCGCGCCCTAGCCGAACACTGGGCCTTGATCGAGCCGCTGTGCGAGCGCTTCGACCAGGGCACCCTGAGCCTGGTCGAGCTGCGCCAGCAACTGGCCCGCCAGCAGGTGGAAAGCACCCCGCAGGACATCACCCAGCTGCTTGACGTGTGGATCCGCCTGGACATCCTGGTCCCGGTGGCCAAAAGCCCCAACCGTTTCGAGCTCAACGCGCAGATCCACGACTTCCTCGCCTACCTGCGCCGCGAGCACCGGCTGGGCCTGTGCCTGGAGATCGAGGCCTACCTGCGCCACCTGGAGCGTCTGGCCGGGCATATCCAGGACGCCTTCGACAACCGCGACAGCGACGACCTGGCACGCCAGCTGCGCCTGCTCGACATGCGCGTGCGCGATGTACTGAAGAAGCTCGACAACGACGAGCAGGCGCTGGTGGCCGTGGCCGAGCGAGCCAAGACCAGCAACCGCCAGATCCCCCTGCGCCAGCGCTACGCCGAAGTACTGGCGACCTGGGACGAATACGTCGAGCCGATGATCCAGTTGGTCAACGCCGATGGCGCCTTCGAGCAGGGCGTGCGCAAGGTCGAGACCGTGCTGCTGCGGCTGCTGGGCGAGCAGGCGCGCCTGGGGCATCTGGTCGACGACGACATGCTGCTGCGCACCCACGCGCGCATCCTCGAGATGCAGACCAGCGCCCAGCTGACCCTGCGCCACGCCCGCGAACTGCTGCTGCCGCTGCGTGAAGAGGCGCGCCGGCACAACGCGGTTACCCGAGGCGCCGCGCTGGCCCTGTCGGTGATCCGCAAGAAGGGCATCGACGCCGTGCCCCAGGCCGCCATGCCGATGTTCACTCGCCCGCAGAGCACCTTCCTCGGCAGCGCCAGCCAGGTCGAGGCCTACGTCTACGCCCTGGCCCGCTTCGAGCCCAAGCCCGCGCGCTTCCCCAAGGCGCACAAGACGCAAAAGGGCCCGCTGCCCCGCGCCCCGCGCACGGTCAAGGAAATGCTCGAGCGTTGCGAAGACGCCCTGCCGCTGCCGGACCTGATGGTCTGGCTGCTGGAGCAGGAGCCTGAAGGCGCCACCGACGAACTGCTGTACTGGTTCTCGCGCCTGTCGCGCGAAAAGCGCTTCAGCCGCGAACGCCTCGATCGCCAGCAATACCTCACCCGCGAACACCTGGTCAGCCTGCGCTCCTTCGCCCTGACCTCCAGCCGCGACAAGCCGGCGACCACGACAGAATCCACCGCGAGCCCCACCCATGCATCTTGATCTTTCCGAACTGTCCCAGCTCGCGCCGATCTTCCGCGAGCTGTTCAAGGGCTTCCACGTCAGCCGCCGCGACCCGGAGCTGTACGCCCAGCTGTCGAACTTCCAGGACCAGTACCGCACCCTGTTCAAGGCCCTGGGCTTCGAGCTGGTGTGCGATACCCGCGGTTTCTACTACTTCGTCCCCGAGCAGGCCGCCGCGCAGGTCAACAAGACCGCCCAGCGCCTGTCGCTGTTCACCTTCATCCTGGTCGAGCACCTCGCCGACCAGGGGCGCGACCCGATGGCCGTGCTCGACGGTGGCAGCATCGGCCGTGACGAACTGCCGTCACTGCTGGACAAGTACCGCGACCTGTTCCTGCAGGCCGAAGTGCAGACCGTCGACGAGCTCGAAGAAAAGATCATGCGCCGCATGAGCCAGCTCGGCTTTGCCCATGAGGAAGGCGGCATCTACCGCTTCCTGCCGCCGATGCACCGCTTTCTCGACGTCTGCCTGTCGGTCCAGCAGGACCGCGACCTGGCCGCGACCCTGCACAGCGACCTGCCGCTGCCGGTACCCGTGCTGGTGGTGGAGGAGACGCCCGAAGAACTCAACCGCACCGACGACCCGCTCGACCTCTCCCCGTTCGACGGCGAGGAAAGCGAAGAGGATGCCCTGGCCCGGGCGATCCGCGAAGAGCAACAGGAGATTGACGCATGAGCCAGGAACGCTACGGCATCCGCCGCTTCGCACTGCTCAACACCGCCGGCTACAGCCTCGGCCTGTTCCCCCTGGAACACCCGCTGTCGGTCTATGGCGCAAACAACCTGGGTAAATCGGCGTCGATCAACGCGCTGCAGTTCCCGATCCTGGCGCGCATGTCCGACATGAGCTTTGGCAAGTACAGCCTGGAGCAGTCGCGGCGCTTCTACTTCGCCAGCGACACCAGCTACATCCTGACCGAACTGAACCTGCCCCACGGCCCCCACGTGATCGGCGTGGTCGGCCGCGGACCGGGCGGCGGCTTCGGCCACCAGTTCTTCGCCTATCAAGGCGAGCTGGACCTGGCCCACTACCAGAAAGACGACACCTGCCTGCGCCAAAAGGAGCTGTTCACCAACCTCGAACGCCATGGCCTCAAGGCCTACGAGCTCAAGCCAGACGAACTGCGCCGGCTGCTGGTCGGCGGCCACACCTCGGTGCCGCTGGACCTGACCCTGATCCCGCTGCGCTCGACCAGCGAACAGAGCCTGAAGACCTTCCGGGCGCTGTTCATCAACCTGCTGCACATGCGCGAAATCACTGCCGCCAAGCTCAAGCAGCTGTTCCTCGACGCCTTCGAACACAGCCTGCGTTCAGGTAGCGTCGACTACATCGCCGCCTGTGAAGAGGCGTTCCGCGACGTGCGCCGCATGGAGGGCGACTACAACGCCCTGGTGGCTGCCGGCCCGCTGGTCGAGGCCCTGGCCGGCGGCGTGGCCCAGCGCGACATCCTGCGCGGCAAGCTGCACCGCATCTCGCCGCTGCTCGACAACCTGCTGGGCACCTGGCAGGAATACGCCATGGCGCGCAAGGAAGAGCTGGTAATCCAATCCGAGCACTACCGTGGCGAGCAGGACCGCCTGCAGAACGACCAGCGCGGCGGCACCCAGGAGCTGATGCGCCTGGAGCGCGAGATCACCGGTATCCAGCGCTGGCTGGGCGAGCTGTCGGTGCTCAAGCACCGCTTCGCCCTGGTCACCGATGTCAAGGTACTGGAGCAGCAGCTGCTGGCCGCCAAGGACGCCCACGACGAACTGGCCGGCGCCCTGGCCCAGTCGCGGCAGTTCTCCGCCGAAGACCTCGACGAGCGCGTGCGCGACCTTGAGAAGCGTGTGAAGGCGGTCAAGCAGCAGCTCGACCACGCCGACAACAACAGCTACGCCCGCCTGCGCGAAGAGTTCTCGCAGCAGGACGTGGACCGCCTGATGCGCCTGTTCAACGGCGCGCTGTTCAGCCTGCCGATGGGTGACCGCGGCATCGAGCTGGACGACAGCGACGTCTGGGTGAAAACCCTGGAAGGCGTGCTCGACCGCTTCAAGGGCGAGCGCTTCGAAGTGCCTGGCCTGTCCATCGACATCTCGCACATCGACCCGCCCGCGTTGCAGGCCCTGGCCGACCGCGCCGCCCTGCGCGACCAGAAGGAACGCCTGGAGAAAGAGCTCAAGCAGCTCAAGACCCAGCAGGCCGTGGCCCTCGACCGCGCCGCCAGCAAGGCGCAGACCGAGGCGCTGTACCAGCAGGTGCTGGACGCGCAGAAGGCCCTGGAGGACTTCCGCCGCACCGAGACCCTGGCCGCCGAAGAGCCGGAAAAAATGGAGCAGTTGGGCCAGCTGGAAGCGGCCCAGGACGAGCTCAAGCGCTCCAGCGACGCCTTCACCGAGCGCGTCCAGCAGCTGTCGGCCAAGCTGCAACTGGTGGGCCGGCAGATCGCCGACCTCGAAGCCAAGCAGCGCACCCTGGAAGACGCCCTGCGCCGTCGCCAGCTGCTGCCGGCCGACCTGCCGTTCGGCACGCCGTTCATGGAAGCCATCGACGACTCCATGGACAACCTGCTGCCGCTGCTCAACGACTACCAGGACAGCTGGCAGGCCCTGCAGCGTGTGGACAACCAGATCGAGGCGCTGTACGCCCAGGTGCGCCTGAAGGGCGTGGCCAAGTTCGACAGCGAAGACGACATGGAGCGCCGCCTGCAGTTGCTGATCAACGCCTACTCGCACCGCACCGAGGAAGCGCTGACCCTGGCCAAGGCCCGCCGCGCGGCAGTCACCGACATCGCCCGGACCCTGCGCAACATCCGCAGCGACTACGACAGCCTCGAGCACCAGCTGGCGCTGTTCAACCGCGAGATCAACAAGCGCCAGGTATCGAACCTGGAGAGCTTCCGCGTGGTCCTGGCACCGAACAAGGAAGCGCTCAAGCACATCGACCAGATCATCCACAGCGCCGGCCAGTACGAGGAGGGCGAGACCCTGTCGGTATTCGACCTGACCCAGAGCGCCGAGCAAGACCACAAGAACGAAGAGGCCAAGGAGTACCTGGCGCGGCTGGTGGCGGCCAACCACAACCAGCTGGGCCTGAAGGACCTGTTCGAACTGGCCTTCGAGATCACCAAGATCAACAGCCAGCCGGTGATTCATGCCGACATCGATGGCGCCGCGTCCAACGGCACCACCATGACCATCAAGGCGCTGACCAACATGTATTTGTTGCTGCACCTGATGGACCGCGACCTGGCCGGGCGCATTCGCCTGCCGTACTACCTCGACGAGGCAGCGGACATCGACGAACGCAACCAGGCGGCGTTGCTGGAAACCAGCCAGCAGCTGGGCTTCGTGCCGATCCTGGCGAGCGTGAAGCCGCAGGTGTCGGCGCGGGTGGCAATCGATCTGGAAGGTGGCAGCGGGCCGAATGGCATCTACATCGACGAGGCGGACTGGAAGTACATCAGCCGTCGCGATGAGGTGAAGGCGATCGTGCGCGAGGATGAGGCCGAGGAACTGGCCTGATCAGGTGTATGGGGCCGCTTTGCGGCCCCAATGACGCTAACTGACTTCAAACGGCTATTGCTGTGCCCAAGGCACGATCGGAATCGCCGTCACCGCATTCTGCGGGCTGCCTTCGATCACGCGGTCGCTGTACACCAGGTACACCAACGTATTGCGCTTCTTGTCGAGAAAACGCACCACCTGCATGGTCTTGAACACCAGCGAAGTGCGTTCCTTGAACACCTCCTCGCCATCCTTGAGCTCACCCTTGAACTGGATCGGCCCAACCTGACGGCAGGCAATCGACGCTTCGGCACGGTCTTCAGCCAGTCCCAACCCACCTTTCAGGCCGCCGGTCTTGGCCCGCGACAGGTAGCAAGTCACGCCATCGACCTTCGGGTCGTCGAACGCCTCGACCACGATGCGGTCATTCGGCCCGACGAACTTGAACACGGTGGACACCTGGCCGATTTCCTCGGCCCCGGCCAGCAGCGGCAGCGCCAGCGCGGCGGCAGCAATCAATCCTTTAAGCACTTGCATCTCCTTCAGACCAACACCAGGTTGTCGCGGTGCACCAGCTCAGGCTCGGCGCTGTAGCCCAGCAGGCTCTCGATGGCATCGGACGGCTGGCCGATGATCTTCTGCGCCTCCAGGGCACTGTAGTTGGCCAGGCCACGGGCCACTTCCAGGCCGTCGGGACCGACGCAGACCACCATCTCGCCACGGCGGAAACTGCCCTGCACGGTCTTCACGCCAACCGGCAGCAGGCTCTTGTTCGATTCGCGCAGCGCCTTCACGGCACCGTTGTCGAGCACCAGGGTGCCACGGGTCTGCAGGTGGCCGGCCAGCCACTGCTTGCGCGCGGCGAGCATGCCACGCTCAGGCGACAGCAGGGTGCCCAGGCGTTCGCCGGCCTTCAGGCGGTCCAGCACGCGCTCGATACGACCACCGATGATGATGGTGTGCGCACCGGAACGGGCGGCCAGGCGCGCGGCGCGCAGCTTGGTCTGCATGCCGCCACGGCCCAGGGCGCCGCCAGTGCCGCCGGCCACGGCGTCCAGCGACGGGTCGTCGGCGCGGGCTTCGTAGATCAGCTGGGCTTCGGGGTTGTTGCGCGGATCGGCGTCGAACATGCCGTCACGGTCAGTGAGGATCACCAGCAGGTCGGCTTCCACCAGGTTGGCCACCAGCGCCGCCAGGGTGTCGTTGTCACCAAAGCGGATCTCATCGGTGACCACGGTGTCGTTCTCGTTGATCACCGGCACCACGCCCAGGTCGACCAGGGTACGCAGGGTGCTGCGGGCGTTGAGGTAACGCTTGCGGTCGGAGAGGTCGTCGTGGGTCAGCAGGATCTGCGCGGTGTGTTTGCCGTGCTCGCCGAAGCTCGACTCCCAGGCCTGCACCAGGCGCATCTGGCCGAGCGAGGCGGCGGCCTGCAGCTCGTTCATCGCGCTCGGTCGCGTGGTCCAGCCCAGCTGGCTCATGCCCGCCGCCACGGCCCCGGAGGAGACCAGCACCAGTTCCACGCCCGCTTCACGCAGGGCCACCATCTGCTCGACCCAAACCGCCATGGCGCCCCGGTCGAGGCCCTTGCCGTCGGCGGTCAGCAGCGCGCTGCCGATCTTCACGACCCAGCGCTTGGCGCCAGTCACCTTGCTTCGCATCTTCTCTTCCAACCTATGTCGAATCTGTAGATACCTTGGATACAAAAACGCCGCTCCAGAGAGCGGCGTTTAGTGTACTGCAACCGATCAGTCGCGCACGTAAATGATTTCCGGGCCGTCTTCGTCGTCCTCGAAATCATCCCAGTCGTCATCGTCGCCGATGTCGTGCACGCTCTTGACGCCGGTACGACGCAGGGTGCGGGCGTCGTCCAGGGCCTGCAGCTGGGCACGGGCTTCGTCTTCGATGCGCTGGTCGAGCTCGGCCAGCTCTGCGGCGTAGACCGGGTCGTTGGCCAGGCGGTCGGCGCGGTCTTCGAGGTAGCGCATCAGGTCATGGCTGAGCTTCTCGGTGCCCTGCTTGGCGATAGCCGAGATCACGTACACCGGGCCATCCCAGTTCAGGCGCTCGACCACTTCCTTGACGCGCTCGTCACGCTCGTCGTCCATGATCATGTCGGCCTTGTTCAGCACCAGCCAGCGCTCACGGTCGACCAGCGCCGGGCTGAACTGCGCCAGCTCGTTGATGATCACTTCGGCGGCGTCGGCCGGGCTGCTGCCATCCAGCGGCGCCAGGTCGACCAGGTGCAGCAGCACGCGGGTACGGGCCAAGTGCTTGAGGAAGCGAATACCCAGGCCCGCGCCTTCGGAGGCGCCTTCGATCAGGCCAGGGATGTCGGCGATAACGAAGCTCTTCCAACGATCGACGCTGACCACGCCCAGGTTCGGCACCAAGGTGGTGAACGGGTAGTCGGCGACCTTCGGCTTGGCAGCCGAGACCGAGCGGATGAAGGTGCTCTTGCCGGCGTTCGGCAGGCCCAGCAGACCGACGTCGGCCAGGACTTTCATTTCCATCTTCAGGTCGCGCTGGTCGCCCGGCTTGCCTGGAGTGGTCTGGCGCGGCGCACGGTTGGTGCTCGACTTGAAACGGGTGTTGCCCAGGCCGTGCCAGCCGCCTTGGGCGACCATCAGCTTCTGGCCCGGAGTGACCAGGTCACCGATCACTTCCTGGGTGGAGGCGTCGATCACGGTGGTGCCGACCGGCACGCGCAGGAACAGGTCCTCGCCTTTCTTGCCGGTGCAATCGGTGCTGCCGCCGTTCTGGCCGCGCTGGGCCTCGTGGTGGCGGGTATAGCGGTAGTCGACGAGGGTGTTGAGGTTCTCGTCGGCCACCATGTACACCGAGCCGCCGTCACCGCCGTCGCCGCCGTTGGGGCCACCGTTCTCGATGAATTTCTCGCGGCGGAAGCTCATGCAACCGTTGCCGCCGTCACCGGCCTTAACCCGGATCGATACTTCGTCTACAAACTTCATTCAAAACCGCCTCTCGTCGGACGACGAGTCGAAAACCAGAAAACCATGAGGCTCTTGCAAAGATGAGCGCGGCGGCCCCGTACGAACCAGAAACCAACGCCGGCAGCCCATTCAAACAGCTTTGCAAGAGGCTCACCACAAACGAAAAAGCCCCGTCGCATGACGGGGCTTCTGGAGCGACGTCGCGATTAAGCGGCGACGATGCTCACGTAACGGCGCATGAACTCGCCTTTCTTCTCGAACTTGATCACGCCTTCGATCTTGGCGAACAAGGTGTGGTCCTTGCCCATGCCAACGCCGTAGCCAGCGTGGAATTCAGTGCCGCGCTGACGGACGATGATGTTGCCTGGCTTGATAACCTGGCCGCCATACATCTTCACGCCAAGGCGTTTAGATTCTGAGTCGCGACCGTTACGAGTACTACCACCAGCCTTCTTGTGAGCCATGGTTCAATTCTCCAAATAAATTCAGGGGATCTAGGGGATTAAGCCTGGATGCCGGTGATTTTGATCTCGGTGAACCACTGGCGGTGGCCCATACGCTTCATGTGGTGCTTACGACGACGGAACTTGATGATGCGAACCTTGTCGTGGCGGCCTTGCGAAACGACTTCGGCCACTACTTTAGCGCCAGCAACAACTGGAGCACCGATGGTGACTTCTTCACCGTTGGCGACCAGCAGAACGCGATCGAAAGTCACGGATTCGCCAGTGGCGACTTCCAGTTTTTCGATCTTGAGGAATTCACCTTCAGCGACTTTGTACTGCTTGCCGCCGGTAACGATTACTGCGTAAGACATGGTATTTCTCCGATAATCCTGCTCACCCAGCGCTTTATATGATGAGTATTGGCTGGCATGGCTGCACAGGGCTGGAACGGCCCGGTGCAATTGCGTAAGGCAGGTGCTGCCCAGGAAGTTAGGGTGCGCGATTGTACGCAACCCCATAAATGCTTGCAAGTACCGGCCCGGGGCCACGGCCACCGCGCCTTGACACACCGGTACCTGCGACCTAGCATGCCGCGCAACCTCAATGGAGCAGCCGATGCAACCCCAAACCTTCTACCGCGCGGTAGCTGATGACTTCAGCGCCGTCGACGAGATCATCAAGAAGCAGCTGACCTCGCGCGTGCCGCTGGTATCGAAGATCGGCGACTATATCACGTCCGCCGGCGGCAAACGCCTGCGCCCCCTGCTGGTGCTGCTGTGCGGCAAGGCCCTGGGCCGCGAGGGCGACGACCTGCGCCTGCTGGCGGCGACCATCGAGTTCCTGCACACCGCCACCCTGCTGCACGACGACGTGGTCGACATGTCCGGCATGCGCCGTGGCCGCTCCACCGCCAATGCCCTGTGGGGCAACGCGCCGAGCGTGCTGGTGGGCGACTTCCTCTATTCGCGCTCGTTCGAGATGATGGTCGAGCTGGGCTCGATGCCGGTCATGCAGATCCTCTCCAAGGCCACCCGGGTGATCGCCGAAGGTGAAGTGCTGCAGCTGTCGCGCGTGCGTGATGCCAGCACCACCGAGGAAATCTACATGGACGTCATCCGCGGCAAGACCGCGATGCTGTTCGAAGCCTCGACCCACAGCGCCGCAGCCCTGGCCGGCGCCACGGACGCGCAGCGCGAAGCCCTGCGCACCTTCGGCGACCACCTGGGGGTGGCCTTCCAGCTGGTCGACGACCTGCTCGACTACAAGGGCGACTCCGAGACCCTGGGCAAGAACGTCGGTGACGACCTGGCCGAAGGCAAGCCGACCCTGCCGCTGATCTACACCATGCGCGAAGGCACCGCGGAGCAGGCCGCGCTGGTGCGCCAGGCGATCCAGAAGGGTGGCCTGGAGGACCTGGAGCAGATCCGCATCGCCGTCGAGGCGTCCGGCGCCCTGGACTACACCGCGCAGATGGCCCGCGACTACGTCGCCCGCGCCATTGCCTGCCTGGAAGTGCTGCCGGCCAGCGAGTACCGGGACGCCCTGGTCGAGCTGAGCGAGTTTGCGGTAGCACGCACTCACTGATCCATCGCCAGGGAACTGCATCGGGCGTAGGTTTGTGCGCCCAGTGCCCCACCAAACAGCCTCCAGCCAGGCTGACAAAGGCGACACTGGCCGTCTTCCTTGATCTGAGTATCTATCTGCCCTGATCTCCTGTCTCGGATATACGTTTTCTTTCGGCGAGCGGCCGAGCGCGCAGGACGCCGCCAAAAGTGAACAGCTTATTTCCGAGACAGGGCACTAGTGCTGTGGCGCGGTGCGCTCCAAAGAGTTCACCCCTTCGTCAAGCAACGAGGGACCACTGCATCAGACCCACTTGCCAACCTGTAGAGGGCTTGGAAAGTGCTTTCGCGCAGCCGTGTGCTTTGCCCCGAACCATGTACCACTGCAATGGCCCAGTCATCGTTCTGCTGAAATCGAAAAGCGCTTCCACTACTGCCCGATATCGTCGAGCAATTAGGCGTGCCAACACCGCTGCTGCCCTCAAGATCGTCCATCCGAGATAAGCAGCGCCGCATCTCTCCCCCACTGTAACTGACACCCGGATAACCCCATATCTGGCTGTTGGGTAATTGACTGCCGCGCTCAGAAAGACAGGCTCGGCTCCCACCGCCCACTGCCTGCTCCAGCGACTGGTCACCCTGCGCAAATATGCTGACGATGGCCAGGTCCGACTCCTCGCTCCGATACGCCTCCAAGTGCGGAATGTACTTGTAGCGAATCGGCCAGCGCCCCAAAGGGGCGCGCTCACCCTCTGCAGCCGCACCGTCGTAGGCCGGTACAAAGAGCATCTTCTGCTTCCAGACCTCACCACGTTCTATAACGCAATGTGCGGCGGTCAACACCAGATTTTCTTGCGCAGACTTCAGCACCGTAGCCGAGCAGTGCTGTGGAACGCCATCACCGGAAACATAAAACAATATCCCCGCTCGACTGCTGAGCGCCCCCTGGTGAGCATGCGCTTCCCTGACAAAGCCAAGATGGTCACCGTTCTCCGTAAGCACCTCATCAACAGGATTTGCCGGGCCGCCAACTGCACGCTCCGCCTGCCTCATCCGGGCCGGATCCCAGAATGCCAAGACTGCTGCCTCGTCCTGTTCAGGGCTCTGCACAGGTTCGACTGTCGCTCCCAGCACGCTGGCACAGACAAATAAACTCGATAGAGCAATGAGCCCCTGCATATCCACTCCATTGCAAAGAAGAAGGGTTTACGATTTGATCAAATACGGGCCTATCCGTAACCTGACAAATTTGCTAGTGCTGCGCGAAGCACTTTGCACCCGTTGCTCCCGTCCCACCAAAGTGCAGTGGCAGATTCTCGACAGCGCGCTGTCAACGACGCATTTGCACAGATCGCACCTAAACCTTATACAATGTGCGCCTTTATTCTCCCTGCACCTTAAGGAAACGAAGTGAGTACTCTGCCGCCCTGCCCCCAATGCAACTCCGAATACACCTATGAGGATGGCACCCAACTGATCTGCCCCGAATGCGCCCACGAGTGGTCGGCCAACGGCGAAGCCGAAGCCGCCAGCGACGACGTGGTGAAAAAGGATTCGGTCGGCAACGTCCTGCAGGACGGCGACACCGTTACCGTGATCAAAGATCTCAAGGTCAAGGGTTCGTCCCTGGTGGTCAAGGTCGGCACCAAGGTCAAGAACATCCGTCTGTGCGACGGCGACCACGACATCGACTGCAAGATCGACGGTATCGGCGCGATGAAACTCAAGTCCGAGTTCGTGCGCAAGGTCTGATCGCCTGCCCTTCGGGGCTGCCCAACGGGCGGCCCTGACAGATCCTGCAACAGGATCGCCGGGACCATTCGGAAGAATTCTTCCAATAGTCTCTTGCTATTTTGATAATAAGAATTATTCTCATTGGAACCGCTATCCAAGGAGAGTAGCCATGACCTATCTGATCGACGCCTGGCTCGACCGCCCCCACCCTTACCTGCGTATCCTGCATCGCGAGACTGGCGAAGTCTGCGCCGTGCTCGAGGAAGACGCGCTCGATGAACTGCGCGACCAGGGCGACCTGGACCTCATGGGGCTGAATTCGAGTGAGCCAGGAGTACTCAAGGAACTGGTGAGGAACCTGTTCCTGTTTTGCTATGCGCGGGCATTGCGCCCGGGGGGAACGGATTGGAACTGAATTTAGCAGGCCTGCCCCCATCGCCGGCAAGCCGGCTCCCACACTGATCGCAACGACCTAAGGTCTTGTGCTGTTCCTGTGGAAGCGGGCTTGCCCGCGAATGGGCCGCAAAGCGGCCCCGAAGGTATTACAGAACGTCGAGCAGCTCGACGTCGAACACCAGGGTGCTGTGCGGCGGGATGCTGCCGACGCCCTGGGCGCCGTAGGCCAGTTCGCTCGGCACGTACAGGCGCCATTTGCTGCGGGCGTTCATCAGTTGCAGGGCCTCGGTCCAGCCGGCAATCACACCGCCAACCGGGAATTCGGCAGGCTGGCCACGATCGTAGGAGCTGTCGAACACGGTGCCGTCGATCAGGGTGCCGTGGTAGTGAGTACGCACGTTGTCTTCGCGGGACGGCTTGGCGCCGTCGCCTGCGGTCAGCACTTCGTACTGCAGGCCCGAGGCCAGGGTCACGATGCCTTCACGCTTGGCGTTGTCAGCCAGGAATTCCTTGCCGGCGGCAGCGGCGGCTTCGGCCTTGGCAGCAGCTTCGGCCTGCATCACTTCACGGATGACCTTGAAGGCCGCCGACAGGTCTTCTTCGCTGACGCGGCTGTCGGCGCCGTTGAAGGCGTCGGTCAGGCCGGCGACGATGGCGTCCAGGTTGACGCCCGGTGGCGGGTTGTCGCGCAGCTGGCCACCCAGCTGACGGCCGATGCCGTAGCTGACGCGGGATTCGTCGGTGGACAGGATGAGTTCGGACATTGGCGTGCTCCGCTTGAGGGCGCACTGCATCCGCGCCCTGATGAAAAGGGCGAGCAGCCTAGCACACTGGCGCCGCGCGAAGCAGCTACCAGGCCGAACGCTGGGAAATCGGGACTTTGAGGTCTTCTTCCGGGTGCGTGCCCATGCCGCACATCTCGTCCTGCACGGACCAGTGCACCAGGTTCAGCGACAGCAGGGGGATCGATTGCAGAAGCAGGCGCGCATCCTCGACCGAATGCACGCGCAAGCGTTGACCACGCGGGTCGTCGAGTGGGTGGGCGCGACCCTTGACCCGGGCCTCGAGCAGGTAATCACCGCCTTCGATGGCGATCAGGTTGAGTTCGTCGACATGGCCAGCCCTGGCCTCGGTATTGAGCTGATGCAGGTTCATGGGCGCACCTCGCTGCGGGAACCACGCATGAGTGCTCATTTTTTGTACAGACCTGCTAAAAGTACAAGCCACCATCCGTCAGGAGCTGAAAAGCATCGCGGGGCAAGCCCGCGATGAGAGCAGACGGATCAGTGCTTGGTGATGCGATCCAGGTAACCCATGACGAATGCCGAAATGACGAAGGTCATGTGGATGATCACGTACCACATCAGGTAGTCGGTGGAGATGTTCTGCGCATCCATGAACACCCGCAGCAGGTGGATCGAGGAAATGGCAACGATCGACGCGGCGACCTTCATCTTCAGCGACGAGGAATCCATCTTGCCCAGCCAGTTGAGCTTTTCCTTGCTCTCGTCGATGTCCAGCTGCGAGACGAAGTTCTCGTAGCCGGAGATCATCACCATTACCAGCAGGCCGCCAACCAGCGACATGTCGATCAGTGACAGGATCACCAGGATCAGGTCGGCTTCGGCGAGGGTGAAGACATTGGGCAGGACATGGATGATTTCCTGGAAGAACTTCAGGGCCAGTGCCAGCAGGCCCAGCGAGAGGCCGAAGTAGATCGGGGCGAGCAGCCAGCGCGAGGCATACATCGCGTTTTCAAGGATACGTTCCATGGACAATAAGGGACTCTGAAGTGACTGGAAAAGCGAGCGCGAGTATATCCAGCCACCTGTGACAGCAAAAGCCTGCGGTCAGTTGCCGCAGGCCCGATACATCCTCGATACCCTATCGCCAGCAAGCCGGCTCCCACAGGTCAGGTGTGTGGGAGCTTGCTGGCGATGCGATCATTGGGTCAGGTTTCGGGATGGAACTGATAATCCCCAAGGTTCCGGCAACGTTCACCATTGATCCGGCGCAACTGCGCCTGCAGGTGCAGGCACCAGATCTGCGGATCTTCAGCGACCTGATAGCCATGGAGGGTGAGGCTGTCGACGATGGCGTTCATCACCGATTCGGCCACCATCGGCCCGTGGAACGGGCCCTGGGCCTTGATCGCCGAGGGTTGTTCACCGGCCATGCCGGCGGCGAACAGCAAGGTCCACATGCCATTGTCCCCGGCCAGTGGGCGGATGCTGCATTCGATGCGGGTCACCAGGCCCAGGCACTGGCGGGTGAGGCTGAGGTTGCGCATGGCGGCGTCCCCTCTGTAAAGCCCTGTTCAGCCTGAAACCATCAGGCTGTTTCCATCCTGAACCCTGACAACGTCCTTAAGTTCCACTGTAGCCGAGCCGAGGCGAAAGTTGGAAAACTGGCGCTGAACGGTAGCACTTCGCCTCCAGCGCCAGTTTATTGACTTAAGCGGGCTTGGCCTGGGCGATGACCTCCTCCAGGCGCTCTTTCTCGGCTTCCTTGATTTCTTCTTCGCTGATCATTTCGGCAATCACCCGCAAGCGCTCGACCACCCGGGCGTTGACACTACCCTCGGCGAACTCGCCCTTGTCATCCATCTCACCAGCCTCCTCGCCAACCAGCAGGCTCAAGGCTTCGTCGGCCTGGCTGACGGCATAGACATGGAAGCGACCGGCCTCGACCGCCTGCACCACCCGCTCATCGAGCATCAGCGTGGCGACGTTGGCACGCGGGATGATCACCCCTTGCTCACCGGTCAGGCCACGGGCTTCGCAAAGACGGAAGAAGCCTTCGATCTTCTCGTTGACCCCACCGACCGCCTGCACCTCGCCAAACTGGTTGATCGAACCGGTAATGGCGAAACACTGCTTGAGCGGGGTGCGCGACAAAGCCGAGATCAGCGTGCACGCCTCCCCCAGCGAGGCGCTGTCACCATCGACGTAGCCGTAGGACTGCTCCAACGCGATGCTCGCCGAGATCGCCAGGGGGAATTCCTGGGCATAGCGGCTGCCCAGGTAGCCGGTGAGGATCATCACACCCTTGGAGTGGATCGGCTGCCCCAGGTTGACCTCGCGCTCGATGTCGACGATGCCGCTGCCGCCCGGGTAGACGGTGGCGGAAATCCGCGCCGGCATGCCGAACGCCGAATCTCCGACCTCGAGCACGGTCAAGCCGTTGCACTTGCCGATTGCCGCGCCTTCGGTGTCGATCAGGATGATCCCGGCGAGCATGTCGTCGAGCACCCGCTGCGACACCCGTCCGGTGCGCTGGGCCTTGGCCTTGAGGGCCCGCTCGATGTGGCCGGCGTCGGTCATGCTCTCGCTGGCCAGCTGGCGGATGAAGTCGGCCTCGCTGACCAGCTGGAACAGGTCGCCGATACGGGCCGACAAGCGCGACTGGTTCTCGGCCAGGCGCGCGCTGTAGGTGGCCAGACGCGCCACCGCATCGCTGGTCAGCGGCGCCATGCCTTCCTCGTTGGTGCGGGTGCGCAGCAACTGGGCGAACTGCTCCAGGTTCTCGTCGACCATGGGCATGTCTTCATCGAAGTCCACCAACACCCGGAACATCTCCTGGAAATCCGGGTCATGGTCCTGCAGCGCGTAGTACAGCTGGCGCGAGCCGATGATCACCAGCTTGACGCTGAGCGGGATCACCTGCGGCGTCAGGCTCACGGTGGCGACACGACCCAGTTCGCCCAGCGGCGACTCCATCTTCAGTTTGCGCGACTGCAAGGCACGCTTGAGCGCGTCCCAGACAAAGGGCTCACCGAGCATCTTCTCGGCTTCAAGAATCAGGAAGCCGCCATTGGCGCGGTGCAACGCACCGGCGCGAAGCTGGCGATAGGAGGTGTACAGCGCCCCCTGGTCGGTGCTGTATTCGATGCGACCGAACAGGTTGTCGTAGGTCGGATGCGGCTCGAACACCACCGGAGCTCCACCTTTGCCCGGGTGGCCGACCACCAGGTTGGGCGCGTACTGCTCCTCGAGCATCTTGCGCGCCACCGCGTCGGTCTTGCTGTCATCGACCAGTTGCTCGACCACGGTGCGCAGCAGGTTCAATTGCAGCGATTGCAGGTAGGCGCACACCGCGGCGTTTTCCGCGTACTTTTCCGACAGCGGCGCCAGCAGCGGCTGCAGGGCGAGGGTGATGGTCTCCTCGTTGAGCTGGCGCAACTGGTTGTTCGATTCGCGTTTCCATTGCGGCAGGCTGGAGAGCTCCTCGTTCAGGCGCTCCTCGAGTTCGGCGATATCGTCGTGGAAGCGCTCGCGCAACTCCTCAGGCAGTTGGGCGAATTCGGCTTCGTCCAGCGCCTTGCCATCGGCCATGGGGGTAAAGGCGACATTGCTGCTGTCGCGGTACAGCGCCACGTCCTTCTCCAGCGAGGCACGCTCGATCACGTCCAGCGCCCGGTCATAGCGCTGGTTGAAGGCGCGGTCGATGGCGCTCTTCTTCTGCTGGTAGGAAGGGTGCTCGAACACCGCCGGGAACGTGGCCAACAGGTTGTCGATCAGGCCGTTCATGTCGGCGAGGAACGCCTGGGCGCTGCCAGCCGGAAGTTCCAGCGCGCGTGGCTCGCGGGAGTCCTCGAAGTTGTTGACGTACAGCCAGTCGGCCGGGGTGTGCTGGCGCTTGCCCTCGGCCTTGAGGTAACGCTTGACGAAGGAGAACCGGCCTGTGCCGGGCTCGCCCATCACGTACACGTTGTAACCGGGGCGCGGCATCGCCACGCCGAACTGCAGGGCCTCGACGGCACGCTCCTGGCCCAGCACACCACGAAACGGCTCCAGATCGTCGGTATTGGAAAAAGCAAACTGTTCAGCGGAGAAACGCCGGGTCAGGGCTTCTGGCGCGAGACGCAGGCGCGAGGCGACAGGATCGGGCATTGGGTTTCCTTACTTCGGCGGGGCGGATGAAAGGCATTCTGGCGCTGCCAGCGCGCAGCGGCAAGGCTCCGTGGGACTTTATGTCACAGCCCAAGCCAGGCAATCACGCAAGCAATTTTTCGCAATAAACAACGCAACCTTTGGATCGTGCCTAAACTCCAAGCTGCGCAGGGGGATGGAAATCCTCCCGCCCTGGCAACCGCGTTGCCAGAACCCTGACCATTGGTACGTCACTTGAGAAAGAGAACAACGCTATGAAACGGATTCTTCTGGGTACTCTGTTCGCCGCTGTCTCGATCAACGCCATGGCCGAAGCGCCAGGCGGCCCGAACTGCGGCTGGGGCAACCTGCTGTTCGAGGGCCAGCGCGGCACACCGGCACACTTCCTGGCCTCCACCACCAACGGCACCTCCGGCAACGCAACCTTCGGCATGACCTCGGGCACCAACGGCTGCTCGACCAAGGCCGCACTCACCTATGGCGGCAAATCCTGGTTCGCCATGAACGGCATGATGAACGAGCTCTCCGAAGACATGGCCCAGGGCCAGGGCGAAGCCCTGACTACCTACGCCGTGGTCCTCGGTGTGGCGCCTGAAGACCGCGCGCATTTTGCCGCCGTCACCCACGAGCACTTCCAGCAGATCTTCAGCAGCGCCGACGTGACTGCCGAGACTGTCCACTCCAACACCCTGGCGGTGCTCAAGAGCGATCCGCAACTGGCCAAGTACGCCACCGAGGCCTGAGTACCACGCCTCCCGCCCCGGTACCGGGGCGGGTTTGGCGCTTCACCTTCGGCATCATCAGGATGTAGTTGCCCGACATGCTCAAACGCCTCGCTTCCCTGGCGCTGATTGTCAGCGCACCGCTTCATGCCACCCCACAGCTTGACCCGGCCCGCGTCCAGCAGTTGGCGGCCACGCCCTACTGGATCGCCATCGGACACTACGAGACTGCCAAGCTTGGTGGTTGGCGCAGCTATGTGGACGACCCGCGCTTCTTTCTCGCCGAGGATGGCGCGCACCACCCGGATCAGGAGCTGCAGGCCACGGTCGCCGCGCTGTATGCCCCGGCCAGCCTGGGCGACAAGCACGCCCAGTGCGTGTTCCCCGCGCGGACCCGCTGGCTGCGCGAACAACTGGCCCTCACCGACCTGCCGAGCCCGGCCTGCCAGGAATTCGATACCTGGTACAAGTCGATCGACCCGCACAGCGCGGCGCTGATCTTCCCGGCGGCCTATCTCAACAGCCCGTCGTCGATGTTCGGCCATACGCTGCTGCGCATCGACCAGTCCAATACCCAGCGTGACGACACCACGCTGCTGAGCTACGCGATCAACTTCGGCGCCTACATCGAGGGCAGCGACAACAGCATCCTCTATGCCTGGAAAGGCCTGATGGGCGGCTATCCCGGGCTGTTCGCGATGATGCCCTACCAGGAAAAGCTGTCCGAGTACCGCAGCCTGGAAAACCGCGACCTGTGGGAGTACCAGCTGGACCTGACGCCCGAAGAGACCGGGCGCATGGTCGAGCATGTGTGGGAACTCAAGCAGATCAAGTTCGACTATTTCTTCTTCGACGAGAACTGCTCCTATCGTCTGCTGGAGCTGTTGCAGGTGGCACGCCCCAGCCTGGACCTGACCTCGCAGTTCCCGCTGACCGCCATCCCTACCGACACCGTGAAGGCGGTGAAACAGTCCGGGCTGGTGGCGGACGTGCGCTACCGCCCGTCCCGCGAGCGTGAACTGCTGGCCCGTGCCGAGCCGCTGGACCATGAAGAAAAGCAGCAGGTGCTGGCCATCAGCGCCGACACCGCGCAGTTGCAAAGCCCCTCTTTCACCGCCCTGCCCCGCGACCGCCAGGCGCTGGTGCAGGATGCCGCCTATCGCCTGGAACGCTACCGCGCCAATGGCCAGGAACGTGATCCGGCCCAGGCCGGCCGCAGCTATGAACTGCTCAGGGCGATCAACCGCAACCCGCCGCCGCCATTGCAGATCGAGCGGCCCGGCCTGCCGGAGGACGGCCACCAGTCGCGCACCTGGCAACTGGGGGTGGGTACCCGCGAGGACCGCGCCTACGCCGAGTATGGCCTGCGCATGGCGTACCACGACCTCAACGACAACATGGACAGTTTCCCCCTCGGCGCGCAGATCGAGATCCTGCAACTCAAGCTGCGCCAATACGAGGGCAACGACTGGCAGGTACAACGCCTGGACCTGGCCACCATCCGCTCGCTGACACCGCGCAACGAACTGCTCAAGCCCTGGTCGTGGCAGGTCGCCGGTGGCCTGGAACGCGTGCCGGGCAAGCATGACGACGAGGTGCTGGTCAGCCATGTCAACGGCGGCGCCGGCGGCACCTGGCAACTGGGTGACGACTTGCTGGGCTTTGCCCTGGGCACGGTGCGGGTCGAGCATCACAACGACTTCGCCGAATTCATCTCGCCCGCCGCCGGGTTCAACGGCGGGCTGTTGTGGCGCAACCCGCTGGGCAACCTGACGCTTGAGGCAAAGGGTGATTATTTCACCAACGGCGAAGTGCGGCGCAGCGTGAGCCTGAACCAGCAGTGGGAGATCAGCCGCGACCTGGGCTTGCGGTTGAGTGCCTCGCGACAGTTCAGCCACCTGGCCACGGCGCAGAACGAGGTGATGCTGGAGTTGAAGTGGTATCAGTACTGAGCACCTGGGCCGCTTTGCGGTCCCAGTCCCGGTGCAATCCTTCGACAGCGTTTTGACATCGTGCCAACAATTCCCGACCTAGACTTTGCGGTATCAATCCGAGGGTCCTGTGGTCATGTCGCGGTACTGGTTAGGCTTGTGCTTCTTGCTGCTGGCGGGTTGCGAAACCACCCATGAACAGATGGTCAACCAGGGCTACCCGCCCGCCTACGCCGACGGCTTTCAGGACGGTTGCAGCAGCGGTCGCCAGGCCGCCGGGCTGATGGCCGGGGACTTTCGCAAGGATGTCCCGCGCTACCTGCACAACCGCCAGTACGAAAGCGGCTGGGACGACGGCTTTCGCCAGTGCCACGCCATGCAGTCCAACGAAGACCTGCGCGAGTATCGCGAACGCTATTGGGACGAGCGTGACCGCGACTGGCAGCAAGAGAAGGATCAAGGCGCCGCACGCGCCTATCGCCGCAATTGACGTCGCAAACGGACAACTATTGAAACCCGCAGCCTGCCACCATGGTCTCCAGCACAAGGAGGCCAACCATGAGCCGAGCATTCGTCAATGAAGACCAGGCCGCCGCCCAGGCCAGCCAGCCGGTCGAGCGCCTGGTCAGCGATCAGCCCAACTACGTCACCGCCAACGGCCTGGCACAGTTGCAGCAGCGAGTGGCCGCGCTCAATGCATTGCACGCCGAGCTGCAGGCCGAGGGCGATGCCGACAAGCAGCGGCTGGCCGATACCGAGCGCGACCTGCGCTATTTCACCGCCCGGGTACAGAGCGCGCAGGTGGTACCTGCTGCAACGTCCACGGAGAAAGTGCAGATCGGCAGCCTGGTGCGGTTCGTCGATGAGCATGACCAGGAGCATCAGGTGCAACTGGTGGGCGAGGATCAGGCCGATGCCGCCCAGGGGTTGGTCAACTGGGGCTCGCCGCTGGGGCGGGCGCTTCTGGGGGCCGGGCCTGGAGATGAAGTGTTGTGGCGACGGCCGGCGGGGGACCAGATGATCGAGGTGCTGGCCATTCTGGGTGAGTGCTGAAATCACCGCAGCCGCTTCGCGCCCCTTTCGGCGCGAAGCGGCCCCAAGTTATCGAATCAGACCACGCCCTGGGCCAGCATCGCGTCAGCTACCTTGACGAAGCCGGCGATGTTGGCGCCCTTGACGTAGTTGATGCTGCCATCGGCCTCTTCGCCATAGTGCACGCAGGCATGGTGAATCGACTGCATGATGTGGTGCAGCTTGCTGTCCACCTCCCCGGCCGTCCACAGCAGGCGCATGGCGTTCTGCGACATCTCCAGGCCAGACACGGCCACGCCGCCGGCATTGGACGCCTTGCCCGGCGCGTACAGGATGCCGGCCTCGATGAAGATATCCACAGCCTCCAGGGTGGTCGGCATGTTGGCCCCTTCGGCTACACAGATGCAGCCATTGCGCAGCAGGGTACGGGCGTCTTCGCCGCCCAGTTCGTTCTGCGTTGCGCACGGCAGGGCGATATCGCATGCCAGGCTCCAGGGTGTCTGGCCTTTGCGGAACTCCAGGCCGAACTGCTCGGCCAGCTCGCTGATGCGGCCGCGCTTGACGTTCTTCAGCTCCATCACGGCCTCCCACTGGGCGTCGGTCAGGCCGGTTTCGGCGTACAGCGTGCCTTCGGAATCGGACAGCGAGATCACCTTGCCGCCCAGGTCCATGACCTTGCGCGCCGCGTACTGGGCGACGTTACCGGAACCTGAGATCGCCACGCGGCGACCGTCGATGCGCTGGTCGCGGCGCTTGAGCATCTCTTCGGCGAAGTACACGCAGCCGTAGCCGGTGGCCTCCGGGCGGATCAGGCTGCCGCCGTAGGTCATGCCCTTGCCGGTCAGCACCGAAGTGAACTGGTTGGCCAGGCGCTTGTACTGGCCGAACAGGAAGCCGATCTCGCGGGCACCGACGCCGATGTCACCCGCAGGCACGTCCAGGTCGGCGCCAATGTGACGATACAGCTCGCTCATGAACGCCTGGCAGAAGCGCATCACTTCGGCGTCGCTCTTGCCCTTCGGGTCGAAGTCCGAGCCGCCTTTGCCGCCGCCCATGGGCAGCGAGGTCAGCGAATTCTTGAACACCTGCTCGAAGGCCAGGAACTTGAGCACGCCCAGGTTGACCGACGGGTGGAAGCGCAGGCCGCCCTTGTACGGGCCGATGGCGCTGCTCATCTGGATGCGGTAGCCGCGGTTGACCTGGACCTTGCCCTGGTCATCGACCCACGACACCCGGAACAGCACGGCGCGCTCGGGTTCGACCATGCGTTCGAGAATGCCTGCCTGCAGGTAGTGAGGGTTGGCTTCGAGGAAAGGCCACAGGCTGCGCAGCACCTCCTCAACGGCCTGGTGGAATTCGGGCTGGGCCGGATCGCGCTGTTGCAGTCGGGCCAGGAAATCGTCGACAGATTCGATCATGGTAGACATCTCACCAAGAGAGGGATTGTTTTTGGTTTTTTCGGGAATGTACCAAGAACCAATCGCACTGGAACAGGGCGCAATGTCGTTTTTATGAAATTAATTGGTGCGTTTTCTATAACTGTATACAAGTTTTCTGGGCGTACTTGTGAGAGAAAACCCGCTCCTCGATCTCCTGTAACGTCGCAATCGCGGGGCAAGCCCGCTCCCACGCAGCCCTCCTCATCCCTGAAAGCCAGGCACAAAAATGGGGCCCCTGAGGGCCCCATCGTTGTGCAGCGAAAACCGGCTTACTGGGCCAGTTTCTTGTGACGCACGCGGTGCGGCTGGGCAGCAGCATCGCCCAGGCGCTTCTTGCGATCGGCTTCGTACTCGGTGTAGTTGCCTTCGAAGAACACCACGCTTGAGTCGTCTTCGTACGCCAGGATGTGAGTGGCCACACGGTCCAGGAACCAACGGTCGTGGGAAATCACGATGGCGGCGCCCGGGAAGTCCAGCAGGGCTTCCTCCAGCGAGCGCAGGGTTTCGACGTCGAGGTCGTTGGACGGTTCGTCGAGCAGCAGGACGTTGCCGCCCTCCTTCAAGGTCAGGGCCAGGTGCAGGCGGCCACGCTCACCACCGGAGAGGTCCTTGACGAACTTCTGCTGGTCGCCGCCCTTGAAGTTGAAGCGGCCGACGTAGGTACGCGACGGGATCTCGTAGCTGCCGATGCGGATCTGGTCGGAGCCGTCGGAGATCTGCTGGAACACGGTCTTGCTGCCGTCCAGGTCCTCGCGGCTCTGGTCGACGCAGGCCAACTGCACGGTTTCACCGATCTCGATGCTGCCCGAGTCCGGCTGTTCCTTGCCCATCAGCATGCGGAACAGGGTCGATTTACCGGCACCGTTACCACCGATCACGCCGACGATGGCGCCCTTGGGCATGGCGAACGACAGGTTGTCGATCAATACGCGATCGCCATAGCCCTTGGTGACGTTCTTGAACTCGATGACCTTGTCGCCCAGGCGCGGACCTGCCGGGATGTAGATCTCGTTGGTCTCGCTGCGCTTCTGGAATTCCTGCGACTGCATCTCTTCGAAGCGCTGCAGACGGGCCTTGGACTTGGACTGGCGGGCCTTGGCGCCTTTGCGCACCCACTCCAGTTCCTCTTTCATGGCCTTCTCGTGGGCGCTCTGCTGCTTGGATTCCTGCGCCAGACGGTCCGACTTGGCTTCCAGCCAGCCCGAATAGTTGCCTTCGTACGGGATGCCGGCGCCGCGGTCCAGCTCGAGGATCCAGCCGGCGACGTTGTCGAGGAAGTAACGGTCGTGGGTGATTGCCACCACGGTGCCGGGGAAGTCGTGCAGGAAGCGCTCCAGCCAGGCAACCGAGTCGGCATCCAGGTGGTTGGTCGGTTCGTCCAGCAGCAGCATGTCGGGGGCCGACAGCAGCAGACGGCACAGGGCCACGCGGCGCTTCTCGCCACCGGACAGGTGCTCGATCTTCGCCTCCCAAGCCGGCAGGCGCAGGGCATCGGCGGCGACGTCCAGCTGGCGCTCGAGGTTGTGGCCGTCGGCGGCCTGCAGGATGGCCTCGAGCTTGGCCTGTTCAGCGGCCAGCTTGTCGAAGTCGGCATCCGGGTCGGCATAGGCGGCGTAAACCTCGTCCAGGCGAGCCTGGGCGTCCTTGATCACGCTGACCGCTTCCTCGACCACTTCACGCACGGTCTTGCTCGGATCCAGCTGCGGCTCCTGGGGCAGGTAGCCGACGTTGATGTCGGGCATCGGACGGGCTTCGCCGTCGAATTCCTTGTCGACGCCCGCCATGATCCGCAGCAGGGTCGATTTACCAGCGCCGTTCAGGCCCAGCACGCCGATCTTGGCACCTGGGAAGAACGACAGGGAAATGTTCTTGAGAATTTCCCGCTTCGGCGGCACGACCTTGCTCAGCCGATGCATGGTGTAGACGTATTGAGCCAAAACCAAGCCCTCTATCAGATAGGTAAAGACACGCGCCCCGGCATTGGCCAGGGGATGTGATTACGGGGTCATTGAACAAAGTGGGCCATTCTACGCCAAGTCGCGGCGTTGCACAGATGAGGTAGATGGCGGGACCGCTCGGCGGCCTTCGCGGGGCAAGCCCGCACCCACGCCGGCACGGGTGGGGCGGGCTTGGCGCGGGCTCAGACGTGCGACTGCCTGGCCTTGCCACGTGGCAGGCGGCAACGGTCCGACTGCTCGGCCAGGCGTGCGGCCCAGGCGGACTTGACGCTGAAGCCGCCACTGCGGGCAGGTTTGCCAGCCGGCTTGCTCACGGCCTTGGCAGGCGCGGCAGTGGGCTTGGCGGCGGGTTGAGCGGCAACCTGTGCGACCGGCTCGGCGGCAGCCTTGGCCGATTTGCGCAATTCGGCCAGCGACGGCGTCTTGTTGGCACTGGCGGCAGCCGCGTCCGGCTTGGCCAGCGAGCGCTGGCAGGTCTTGCAGGATACGTCCTCGGCCACGGCAGTGCTGACCAGCGTCTCACTGCTACGCCCGCAGGCGGAATCGAGGCCATTGGTGGAATAGTGGGTAACCAAAACCGTACATCTCCGATGCGTTGACTATGAAGCGGGCGGCATTCTCGCACAGGTTGCAGGGACTTGCCGAACCGGCATGACCAACTGCCGCCCGGCATCGGACATGCGGACTGGCACTTTGCCATATTTGAAGGCATGCTAGTCGGCTTCCCGCATGCGTCTTATAGTGCGCCCAGCAACCACGGCACGGGCCGTGCATGCCGCGAGAACGCAACCCCTGCCATCGTCAGCCCAATCGCAGGACCCAACGCTTGACCAATCTCACGCAACCGTCATCCCTGCGTCCTGCCGATTCCACGGCCGGCACACACCTGCGTGGCTCGCTCAAGGGGGCTTTGGCCCTGCTCGCCCTGGTTCTGCTGGGTCTGCTGCTATGGCAACTGTTCGCCCAGTTCCGCCATACCCAGGACGACCTGCGCCAGCAAAGCCTGGCCACCAGCGCAGAACTGGCCGACCACCTGAGCCTGAACATGGCGCTCAAGGCCCAGCAATCGTTGAACCTGGTCCAGCCCTACGTCAAACCTCCGGCGCCTGCCGCCCTGCCAAGCCTGCTCGCCACCTTGCAGGCCCGCCTGCCGGCCCTGCGCGACCTGGCCTGGCTTGACGCCACCGGGCAGGTGCGCAGTGACACCCTCGCTGGCTCACCCGACCGTCAGCTGATTGACGACCTGTTGCAACTGAACCAGGGCCGTGCATTTTTCTATGGCAACGATGCCGACAATCAGCGGGTCTACCTGCTGCTGCGCCAGCCGACCGAGCAAGACCGCGGCTACTGGTTGCTGCGCCTGAGCCCCGACTACTACCAGGAGCTGACCCGTCATCTTGACGGCCCCACCCATCCCTTGTGGCTGCTGGAAAACAGCCGCAGCGGCGCGGTCATCGAGCGCCATGGGGACCGGCAGACCAGCGAAGAGCCTCTGCAAAGCGTGATGCTTGCCTTCATCGACAACAGCACCTGGCAACTGCGTGGCCTGTTCGATGCCGGCCTGGCCCGCGACAGGCTGCTCCCGGCGCTGCTCGGCAAATGCGTGCTGGTGCTGTTCTGCGCACTGCTGCCGGTGCTGGCGCTGATCAACATGCGCCGCCGCCAACGCGCCTTGCAGGAAGACCGCCGGCGTTACCAGGAAATCTTCGAGGGCACCGGCGTGGCCCTGTGCGTGCTCGATCTTTCGAGCCTGCCGGGGCAACTCGACCGCTACCACCTGCGCAACCGCGCCGCGCTCAAGCAGAGCCTGGCCCTGGACACCAAGCTGCGCCGCTCGCTGCTCACGGAGCTGAAGATCACCGAGATCAACCAGGTGGCCCGCCAACTGCTCAACGTCGACTGCCACGAAGGCGCCTGGCAGCGCCTGATCGATGGCAGTGGCGACGGCCGCGACAGTGTCGGCATGCAGTTGATCGACGCGTTGATCGAAGAGCGCCCGCAGCTCGAACTGGAGGTGCGCCTGCCGGCCCCGCTGGGCGGCGAACTGCACTTGTGGCTGATGGCCCGCCTGCCACAGCAGCGTCGCGACTACCAGGCAGTGATCCTGAGCATCAGCGACATCACCAGCCGCAAGCAGGTGGAGCTGTCGCTGCTCGAACGCGAGGGCTTCTGGTCGGACGTGGTACGCACCGTGCCCGACCAACTCTACGTGCAGGACGTTGACAGCCAGCGGATGATCTTCAGCAACCGCCACCTTGGCCAGACCCTGGGTTACGACCGCGCGGAACTGGCGCAGATGGGCGACCGCTTCTGGGAGATGCTCCTGCATCCCGGCGACGCCGAGCACTACCGCGACCTGCGCCAGCAGCAGCGTGACACCGGCTACGGCCAGTCACTGCACTGCCAGCTGCGCTTCCGCCACCGCGATGGCGGCTGGCGTTGCTACGACATCCGCGAGCAGGTGCTGACCCGCGACAGTGAAGGCCTGGTCACGCGCATCATCGGCGTGGGCAAGGATGTCACCGTGCAGATCGAGGCCAGCGAGTCCCTGCGCGACAGCGAACAGCGCTACCGCATGCTCGCCGAGAGCATCAGCGACGTGATCTTCTCCACCGACAGCCAGCTGCAGCTCAACTATGTCAGCCCTTCGGTGCAGGCGGTGCTGGGCTACCAGGCCGACTGGATCTTCGCCAACGGCTGGCAGTCGATCATTGCCAACCCGGCCCAGCTCAGCGGTGTCTACAACCTGCTCGAGCGCGTCAGCCAGGTGCTGGACGACAGCACGCAATTGGCCCAGTTACGCAGCACCCTGCCCACGCAGTTGTTCCTGTTCGACTGCCTGCGCGCCGACGGCCGCAAGATCCCCATCGAGCTGCGCCTGGTGCTGGTGTGGGACGAACACGAGCGCTTCGAGGGGGTGCTCGGCGTGGGCCGCGACATCAGCCAGCAACGCCGGGCCGAAAAAGACCTGCGCATGGCCGCGACCGTGTTCGAGCACTCCACCTCGGCGATCCTCATCACCGACCCGGCCGGCTATATCGTCCAGGCTAACGAAGCGTTCACCCGCGTCAGCGGCTATGCCGTGGCCGAGGTGCTCGACCAGCTCCCCGGCATGCTCACCGTCGAGCAGCAACAGAACGCCCAGCAAGGCTACGTGCTCAAGCAACTGAGCCAGCGCGGCAGCTGGGAAGGCGAGGTCTGGCTGAAGCGGCGCAACGGCGAGCACTATCCGGCGTGGGTAGGCATCACTGCGGTGCTCGACGATGAAGGCGACCTGGCCAGCTATGTGTGCTTCTTCACCGACATCAGCGAACGCAAGGCCAGCGAGCAGCGCATCCACCGCCTGGCCTACTACGACGCCCTCACCCACCTGCCCAACCGCACGTTGTTCCAGGACCGCCTGTACACGGCCCTGCAACAGGCCGAGCGGCAGAAGGGCTGGGTAGTGCTGATGTTCCTCGACCTCGACCGCTTCAAGCCGATCAACGACTCCCTTGGCCATGCGGCGGGCGATCGCATGCTCAAGGACATGGCCGAGCGCCTGCTGGCCTGCGTCGACGACGACGACACAGTGGCGCGCATGGGCGGCGACGAATTCACCCTGCTGCTGCAGCCCAAGGCCAGCCGCGAGCAGGCGCTCAACCGCGCCATCCATGTCGCCGAGCACATCCTCGACGGGCTGGTCACTCCGTTCGTCCTGGAAAACCGCGAATTCTTCGTCACCGCCAGTATCGGCATCGCCCTGAGCCCCCAGGATGGCAGCGAGCTCAGCCAGCTGATGAAGAACGCCGACACGGCCATGTACCACGCCAAGGAGCGCGGCAAGAACAACTTCCAGTTCTACCAGGCGGACATGAACGCCAGCGCCCTGGAGCGCCTGGAGCTGGAGAGCGACCTGCGCCATGCCCTGGAGCAGAACGAGTTCATCCTCTATTACCAGCCGCAGTTCAGCGGCGACGGCAAACGCCTGACCGGAGCCGAGGCGCTGCTGCGCTGGCGTCACCCAACCCGCGGCCTGGTGCCGCCGGGCGACTTCATCCCGGTGATCGAGGAACTGGGCCTGGTGGTCGACGTCGGTGACTGGGTGCTGCGCGAGGCCTCGCGCCAGCTCAAGGCCTGGCACCAGCAGAAAGTGCGGGTACCCAAGGTGTCGGTGAACATTTCCGCCCGGCAGTTCTCCGACGGCCAGCTGGGCACGCGCATCGCCACCATCCTCGATGAAACCGGGCTGCCGCCAGCGTGCCTGGAGCTGGAACTGACCGAAAGCATCCTGATGCGCGAGGTCAACGAGGCCATGCAGATCCTCGACAGCCTGAAGAACCTGGGCCTGAGCATCGCGGTCGACGACTTCGGCACCGGCTACTCGTCGCTCAACTACCTCAAGCAGTTCCCCATCGACGTGCTGAAGATCGACCGTACCTTCGTCGATGGCCTGCCCGAAGGCGAGCAGGACGCGCAGATCGCCCGGGCGATCATTGCCATGGCCCACAGCCTCAACCTCGCGGTAATCGCCGAAGGGGTTGAGACCCACGAGCAGCTGGAGTTCCTGCGCGAGCACGGTTGCGACGAGGTGCAGGGCTACCTGTTCGGCCGGCCTATGCCGGCCAACCAGTTCGAGGCACAGTTCAGCAACGAGACGTTGTTCATGTTCCAGTAGTCGCTGCGCGGGCCCTTCGCCCCCACGCAGACCTCTTAACAGCCTGGAAAAAACCGGACCTAGAAGTCAACTCCAGCCCAGTCGCCACGCGGCCTGCAACATGAAGCCCATTGGTCCGCGACTTGATGCCACTTCATATGCCAGCGGCGAATCAATCGGTTAGAATGCTCCCCCAATTCTGCCCGATCCTTGAGGACCGCCATGTTCAGCCGTGATTTGACCATTGCCAAGTACGACGCCGAGCTCTTCGAAGCCATGCAGCAAGAAGCCCTGCGCCAGGAAGAGCATATCGAGCTGATCGCTTCGGAAAACTACACCAGCCCGGCGGTCATGGAGGCCCAGGGTTCGGTTCTGACCAACAAGTACGCCGAAGGCTACCCAGGCAAGCGCTACTACGGTGGTTGCGAGTACGTCGACGTCGTCGAGCAACTGGCCATCGACCGTGCCAAGGAGCTGTTCGGCGCCGACTACGCCAACGTACAGCCGCACGCCGGTTCCCAGGCCAACGCCGCCGTCTACCTGGCCCTGCTGTCGGCCGGTGACACTATCCTGGGCATGAGCCTGGCCCACGGCGGCCACCTGACCCACGGTGCCAGCGTTTCCTCCTCGGGCAAGCTGTACAACGCCATCCAGTACGGCATCGACGCCAACGGCCTGATCGACTACGACGAAGTCGAGCGCCTGGCTGTCGAGCACAAGCCGAAGATGATCGTTGCCGGCTTCTCCGCCTACTCGCAAGTGCTGGATTTCCCACGCTTCCGCGAAATCGCCGACAAGGTCGGTGCCTACCTGTTCGTCGACATGGCCCACGTGGCCGGCCTGGTCGCCGCTGGCGTATACCCGAACCCTGTACCGTTCGCCGACGTGGTCACCACCACCACCCACAAGACCCTGCGCGGTCCACGTGGCGGCCTGATCCTGGCCCGTGCCAACGCCGACATCGAGAAGAAGCTGAACTCCGCCGTCTTCCCGGGCGCCCAAGGCGGCCCGCTGGAGCACGTCATCGCCGCCAAGGCGATCTGCTTCAAGGAAGCCCTGCAGCCTGAGTTCAAGGCCTACCAGCAGCAGGTCGTGAAAAACGCCCAGGCCATGGCCAGCGTGTTCATCGAGCGTGGCTTCGACGTCGTCTCCGGCGGCACCGAGAACCACCTGTTCCTGCTGTCGCTGATCAAGCAGGAAATCTCCGGTAAGGACGCCGACGCCGCCCTGGGCAAGGCCTTCATCACCGTCAACAAGAACTCGGTGCCGAACGACCCACGTTCGCCGTTCGTCACTTCGGGCCTGCGTTTCGGCACCCCAGCCGTCACCACCCGTGGCTTCAAGGAAGCCGAGTGCCGCGAACTGGCCGGCTGGATCTGCGACATCCTGGCTGACCTGAACAACGAAGCGGTGATCGACGCCGTACGTGAGAAGGTCAAGGCCATCTGCAAGAAGCTGCCGGTGTACGGCAACTGATTGGCAGACGCCTGAAATGAAGAAGCCCGGCCTTGTGCCGGGCTTTTTCATGTTTGTGCTTCATCGGGCTGGTGCGACATCCGGTACGAGACGTATTTCCACGCGCTGCCCCAAGGCCCTGGCTGCGCTGGCCAGTGTTGCCAAGGTCATGCCAGCGTCAGTCTGATCCAAGGCTCGATCGACCGCCGCCCGGCTGGTGTGCATACGCTCGGCCAAGGCCTTCTTGCTGATCTTTTGCTGCTTCATCGCCTGCGTCAGTTGCCAGGCGATCACCCGTTTCAGCGCAGCCGCCGTGACCTCTTCGAGGATGCCCTCTTCGGCGAGAAAATCATCGAAGTTCGAACCGATATGCGGGTTCATGTAGTTGACCTCCGTAAGCTGGCCTTGCGTTGCCTGGCCAGAGCCAGATCTGCTGAAGGCGTTTTCTGGCTTTTCTTGATGAATCCATGGAGCATGAACATCACTCCATCCATGATCGTGAACAGTACACGGGCAACGACATGCCCCATGTCGATACGGATTTCCCAAAGCCCGTGCTCCAGCTTTCTGACCAAGGGCATGCCAAGTGGCCATCCCAACTGAACGGTCTTGATTTCCATGCCAATCAGATAGCGTTCTTCACGTGCCAAGCCCTTTAGCCACTCCCTCACGGGCTCATTACCCAACGCACTACGGAAGAACTGCACATTTAGTTTTAGATCCGACGCGGCCAAGTGTACCAAAAAAAGTACCTCCTGCAAGCGGCCACCTCGACTGGCCTGATCGCTGAAACGAGGCCAAAAAAATGCCGCCTTACGGCGGCATCGAACAGTCGGCTGTATCTCAATCAGGCGTGGCTCAAAGCTTCGAAACCAGACCGAATCCTTTCTTCCGGCAGCTCATCGGCAATGAACACCATCACGCTTTCCCGCAGCTCGCCTTCCTTCCACTCGGCGTCCCAGTCGAAGCCGTACAGCTTCAGCACTCCCTGGAACACCAAACGGCGATCTTCACCTGCGATATTCAACACGCCCTTGTAGCGCAACAGCTGCTTGCCGTGCTGCTCCAGCAGCTCGTTCATGAAGTCGCTGAGCCGATCGATATCCAACGGCGTTTCGGTGCGCAGCACCAGCGTCGAAATGCGATCCGGAGTGGCGGGTTTGAGGACCGGGCGCAAGCTGGGCCCGGGGCTGATGCCCAGGTCCGGGTTGAGGTTGAACCCCCGCACATCGAGCAGCTCGGCCAAGTCGATACGCCCATGCTCGACCACGCGGATCGCCGCCCGGCCATTGATGCGCGCCAGGCGCTCGCGCAGGGCATCGACCACCTGCGGCTCGACCAGATCGGTCTTGCTCAGCAGCAGGCGGTCGGCAAAGCCGACCTGGGCCTGGGCGATGGCCTGGGTCAGGTGCAGTTCGGCGTGGGCGGTGTCGACCAGGGTGATGATGCCATCGAGGATATAGCGCTCGCGCAGCTCTTCGTCGATGAAGAAGGTCTGTGCCACGGGTGCAGGGTCGGCGAGACCCGTGCACTCGATCACCAGGCGATCGAAGGCGATCTCGCCGGCGTCCAGGCGTTCGAGCAGCAGGTACAGGGCACGGGTCAGGTCGCCATGGATGCTGCAGCACACGCAGCCGTTGGCCAGGGTCATCACCTGCACCGGTTCATCGCCCAGCAGTTGGCTGTCGATGCCTGCCTCGCTGAACTCGTTCTCGATCACGGCGAGCCTCAGGCCGTGCTCGGCCTTGAGCATGTGCTTGAGCAGTGTGGTCTTGCCGGCACCAAGAAAGCCGGTCAGCACGGTAACGGGAATCGGCGTTTGCACGCGGTTGTCTCCTGCAGCTGAAAATGAAAGTGGGAGCCCGGTTGCCCGGGCTCCCACTGGTTCATGCGTGTCGCGGGTTCAACAGCACTTGGGCCCGGACTTGCCACCATAACGCGCTTCCTGGCGCTCGCGGAAGAACGCCTCGTAGCTCATCACCGGCTTGTCCGGGTGCTTGGTCTGCATGTGCTCGACATAGTTGTCGTAATCGGGCATGCCGACCATCAGGCGGGCGGCCTGCCCCAGGTACTTGCCCAGTCGACCCAGGTCGTTGAACATCGCGGCATTCCTCTCAAGCGTCAGGCAAAGCCTGGAACGGGGTTTCCTTGTCGCTGCGCTCCTTGCGGCCCCAGGCGGCATAACCGACCTTGAGGGCGAAGAACAGGATGCTGAACACCACCACCAGGAACAGGATCGTCAGGCCGGCGTTGGTGTAGGCGTTGAAGATCACATGCTGCATCTGGCCGATGTCCTTGGCAGGCGCCAGCACCTGGCCGGCGTCCAGCGCGGTGCTGTACTTCTTGGCCAGGGCCAGGAAGCCCACAGCCGGGTTCGGGTCGAACAGCTTGATCAGGCCCGCGGCGGTGGTACAGATCAGCAGCCATACCGCAGGTACCAGGGTGACCCAGATGTAGCGCTGACGCTTCATCTTGATCAGTACCACGGTGCCAAGCATCAGGGCGATACCGGCCAGCATCTGGTTGGAGATACCGAACAGCGGCCACAAGGTGTTGATCCCCCCCAGCGGATCGATCACGCCTTGATACAGCAGGTAACCCCACATTGCCACGCAACCGGCGGTAGCGAGCAGGTTGGCACCCCACGACTCGGTGCGTTTGAGTGCCGGGACGAAGCTGCCCAGCAGGTCCTGCAGCATGAAACGCCCGGCACGGGTACCGGCATCTACTGCGGTGAGGATGAACAGTGCCTCGAACAGAATGGCGAAGTGGTACCAGAACGCCATGGTGTTCTCGCCCGGCAACACCTGGTGCAGGATCTGCGCGATACCTACCGCCAGTGTCGGCGCGCCACCGGCACGGGCGAGGATGGTGTGCTCGCCGATGTCGCGGGCGGTGGCCTCCAGTTGCTCGGGGGTAATCATGAAGCCCCAGCTGCTGACGGTCTGCGCCACCGAAGCGACGTCGGCGCCGACCACTGCGGCCGGGCTGTTCATGGCGAAGTACACGCCCGGCTCGATCACCGAAGCGGCAACCATGGCCATGATGGCGACGAACGACTCCATCAGCATGCCGCCGTAGCCGATGTAACGGGCGTTGGTTTCGTTGTCCAGCAGCTTGGGCGTGGTCCCCGAGGAGATCAGCGCGTGGAAGCCGGACACCGCGCCGCAGGCGATGGTGATGAACAGGAACGGGAACAGGGTGCCCTTCCAGACCGGGCCGGTACCGTCGGTGAACTGGGTCAGCGCCGGCATCTTCAGCTCGGGCGCGATGATCAGGATACCGATGGCCAGGCCGACGATCGTGCCGATCTTGAGGAAGGTCGACAGGTAGTCGCGCGGCGCCAGGACCAGCCATACCGGCAGCACGGCGGCGACGAAACCGTAGCCCACGAGCATCCAGGTGATCTGCACGCCAGTGAAGGTGAACGCCGGGCCCCACACCGGATCCGCGGCGATCTGGCCCCCCAGCCAGATCGACAGCAGCAGCAGGACCACGCCGACGATGGAGATTTCACCAATGCGGCCCGGACGGATGTAGCGCATGTAGATGCCCATGAACATCGCGATCGGGATGGTCGCGATGACCGTGAACATGCCCCACGGGCTCTCGGCCAGGGCCTTGACCACGATCAGCGCCAGCACCGCGAGGATGATGATCATGATCAGGAAACAACCGAACAGGGCGATGGTGCCGGGAATGCGGCCCATCTCCTCACGGACCATGTCGCCCAGCGAGCGGCCGTTGCGACGGGTGGAGAGGAACAGGACCATGAAATCCTGCACCGCGCCGGCCAGCACCACGCCGGCGATCAGCCACAGTGTGCCGGGCAGGTAGCCCATCTGCGCGGCGAGCACCGGGCCCACGAGCGGGCCCGCGCCGGCGATGGCGGCGAAGTGGTGGCCGAAGAGGATGTGCTTGTTGGTCGGGACGTAGTCCAGGCCATCGTTGTTGAGTACCGCGGGCGTGGCCCGGCGAGGATCGAGCTGCATCACCTTGGTGGCGATGAACAGGCTGTAGTAACGGTAGGCAACCAGGTAGATGGCCACTGCCGCGACGACGATCCACAAGGCATTGATCGCCTCACCACGACGCAGGGCGACCACACCCAGCGCGCAGGCCCCTACGACTGCCAGCGCCAGCCACGGAATGTGGCGTAGCAGGCTATTATTGTTGTTCATGGTTTACTTCCAGCTGGTGGATTGGAAAGACCGCCCATCGAGTCTAGGGCCAGTCAAGACGCATTGCCACACTTGCTTTGGTCTAGAGCCTCTGCGGCCAGATTGCCGTACCTGATGCACATACCAAACTCACTATAGTCAGGATGTCACCCGGAGAAACCACCATGAACGCCCACGACGAACGCCGCCGCTTCCAGCGCATCGCCTTCGATGCCCCTACCGAACTGCGCCAGGGCGAACGTCGCTGGCTGGTGAAACTCCTGGACCTGTCGCTTAAGGGCTTGCTGGTAGAGCGCCCAAGCCCCTGGGATGCCGACCCCACCCAGGACTTCGACGCGATCATCCACCTCAACGACAAGAAAACCCAGGTCAGGATGCAGGTCGAACTGCGCCACGACGAGTCCGCCCGGCTGGGTTTTATCTGCCTGTTCATAGATGTCGATTCGATGACTCATCTGCACCGCCTTGTGGAATTGAACCTGGCAGACAGCACCGAAATGATGCGTGAGCTGCGCGAACTCATCGAAGATTGATATCTCTTAGCCTGCTAATGATCTGGCTGTGGCGGCTTTCTTGTCCAGCCAGACAGCTTTCCTGCCTTTACCAGCCTCTTTGTACACACCCCTCTGGAACAGTCTCTCGCAGGTTGGAACGTAATGTGCATCCAGGTTTCAGGCACCTTGGACGCACCCGTTACGGCGCCACAATCAAAACTTTGTATACAATTTTAGTGGCAATTATTTGCACTAGTTGTCTACAGTAGCGACACAACAATAAACAGAGAGCCTGCTCCAATGACCACGTCCCCCAGCACGTCTCCCGCCCCGCGCCCCGAGGACGAAAACCTCGGCCTCGGCGCCAACCTGGCCTACGGGCTGCAGCATGTCCTGACCATGTATGGAGGGATCGTCGCCGTACCCCTGATCCTCGGCCAGGCCGCCGGCCTGGCCCCGGCGGAGATCGGCCTGCTGATCGCTGCCTCGTTGTTCGCCGGTGGCCTTGCGACATTGCTACAGACCCTTGGGCTGCCGTTCTTCGGCTGCCAGCTGCCATTGGTCCAGGGCGTATCGTTCGCGGGCGTGGCGACCATGGGCGCGATTCTCGGCAGCCAGGGCGGCGGTGGCCTGCCGGCGGTGCTGGGCGCGGTAATGGCAGCCTCGTTGATCGGGTTCCTGATTACCCCGGTGTTCTCGCGTATCACCAAATTCTTCCCGCCCCTGGTGACCGGCATCGTCATCACCACCATCGGCCTCACCCTGATGCCCGTCGCGGCCCGCTGGGTGATGGGCGGCAACAGCGCATCGCCAGAGTTCGGCAGCATGGCCAACATCGGCCTGGCGGCACTGACCTTCGCCATCGTCCTGCTGCTGAGCAAGCTGGGCAGCGCGAGCATTTCGCGCCTGTCGATCCTGCTGGCGATGGTCGCCGGCACATTGATCGCCTGGTCGCTGGGCATGGCTGATTTCAGCAAGGTCACCGAAGGCCCGATCTTCGCCTTCCCCACCCCGTTCCACTTTGGCATGCCGACCTTCCACATCGCCGCGATCCTGTCGATGTGCATCGTGATCATGGTGACCCTGGTGGAAACCTCGGCGGACATCCTGGCGGTCGGTGAGATCATCGACACCAAGGTCGACTCCAAGCGCCTGGGCAACGGCCTGCGCGCCGACATGGCATCGAGTATCCTGGCGCCGATCTTCGGCTCGTTCACCCAGAGCGCCTTCGCCCAGAACGTGGGCCTGGTGGCAGTGACCGGCGTGAAGAGCCGCTATGTGGTGGCCACCGGCGGCGTGATCCTGGTGGTGCTTGGCCTGCTGCCGATCATGGGCCGGGTGATTGCGGCAGTGCCTACCCCGGTACTCGGCGGCGCCGGTATCGTGCTGTTTGGCACCGTGGCCGCCAGCGGCATCCGCACCCTGTCGAAAGTCAGCTACAAGAACAACGTCAACCTGATCATCGTCGCCGCCTCGCTGGGCTTCGGCATGATCCCGATCGCGGCGCCGAACTTCTACCACAGCTTCCCCAGCTGGTTCGAAACCATCTTCCACTCCGGCATCAGCTCGGCGGCGATCATGGCAATCCTGCTGAACCTGATGTTCAACCACTTCACCACCGGCAACTCGGAAAACCAGTCGGTGTTCGCCGCGGCCTACGAGCGCACCATCCAGTACTCCGATATCTCGGCCCTGCGTGATGGCGACTACTTCAAGGATGGCAAGTTGTTCGACGCCGAGGGCAACGAGGTACCGGTGCTGGAACTGGACGAGCACGGCAACGAGACGCCCAGGCGCAAGGCGGTTGCCGAACACTGATCGCTGACCAGGACGGTCATCGAGGGGAGCCGACGCGCATCGTCGGCTCCCTTTTTTGTCTGGGTAGATACATGCAAGCAAGCCCGCTCCCACGATCGCCCTAGCCGTGCGCCACGAAGTACCGATTCAACACATTCAGATCACCGGCCTCCAGCACCCCCGCCAGATAGCGCAGCTGCAACCAGGCCCGCAGGTACTCATGCCGCGCCTGGGCCAGATCGCGCCGGGCGCCGAACAGCTGTTGCTCGGCATCCAGCACATCGAGGTTGACCCGCTCACCGCCTTGCACACTCTTGCGCGTGGCCTGCACCAAGGCGGTGGCCGCCTTGACCGCCAGGTCGTAGGCGCGGATCTTCGCCGTGCCACTGGCGCACAGGTTAAACTGCCGGCGCAACTGGTTGACCGTGTCGCGCAGTTGCGCATCCAGCTCGAAGCCTGCGGCATCACGCTGGGCCCGGGCCTGGCGCACCGACGCCGACACACCGCCACCGGCAAACAGCGGCACGTTCAGCTGCATGCCGATGCTGTCGGTGTCATAGCGCTGGTTGTAGCTGCTCTCGGAACTGGAGCTGGAAATGCCCTTGCTGGCATAGGCGCTCAACGAAGGCAGGTGCCCGGCCCGTTGCCGCTCGATGCTCTGCTCGGCGACCTCCAGCCCATGGCGCTGGCTGGCCAGCTCAGCGTTGCGGGCAACAGCCAGGTCGCGCCAGGGCTCGAAGCGTGCCGGGGTCAGGGGCTGGACGCGGAAATCACCGGTCATCGGCGCTAGGTCATCAACCTCTACCGGCTCGCCGATGATCGCCTGCAAGGCCCGCAACGCCGCATCGAGATTGTCGCCGGCCTCGATCTCCTGGGCCTGGGCCAACTCGTAGCGGGCCTGGGTCTCGAGCACATCGGTGCGGGTACCCTCGCCACCTTTGACCAGGCGTTCGTTCAGCGTCAGTTGTTCGGCAAAGGTACGCCGCTGGGCCTGGGCCAGGGCGATCTGCTCATTGGCGAACAGCGCTTCGCTGTAGGCGCCGAACAGCCGCACCATCAGTTCCTGGCCACGACCACGGTAACGTTCGTCGGCCAGCGCGGCCTGAGCCACGCCACGGCGGTAGTCACTCCAGGCGGCATAGTCGAACAGCGGCTGCTCGAGGGTCAGCGTCGAGCTGTAGCTGCGGTAATCGCGTTGGGTGGTCACGTCGCCGAACTGGCTGCGCTGGGTTACCTCCGAGTCGTTGCGGGCACGGTTGTAGCGGTACGACAGTTTTGGCAGCAGACCAGCGCGGCCGATCGCCCGGTTTTCGAGCCCCGCCTCGCGCTCGGCGATCGAGCCCTGCCAGGTCGGGTCGTTGCGCAGGGCCAGGGCATAGGCATCGCCCAGGTCCAAGGCCTGCGCCGAGAGACTGGTGAGCAGCAGAAACAGGCCTGCGAAACGCAAAGATACCGGCATTACCCTTACTCCTCCGCCAGGGCAACGTGCACCCGGTCGGCCAAAGGCTTGAACAGGTAATTGAGCATCGAGCGTTCGCCGGTGCGCACGAAGGCCTCCACCGGCATGCCGGGGCGGATATCCAGGCCCGCCAGTTGCCCCAGCCCCTGTTCGCTGACCTTGATACGTACCTGGTAGTAGGGCTGCTGGGTCTTCTCGTCCACCAGGCGGTCGGCCGAGACCAGGGTCACCTCGCCGTCCACCCGTGGCGTGGTGCTCTGGTTGAACGCGACAAACATCAGCTCCACCGGCAAGCCGGGGCGCAGGCGATCGATCATCTCCACCGAGGCCCGCGCATCGACCAGCAAAGGCGCATCGCGCGGCACGATCTCCATCAGTTGCTGGCCGCGAGCGATGACCCCGCCGTTGGTGAACACACTGAGGCCGACCACCGTACCGGCCACCGGGGCCCGCACCTGGGCATGGGCCAGCTCGAACTCGGCGCTGCGCAGGCGGTTGCCCAGGTCCTCGGCGCTCGCCTGCAGTTCGGCGAGCTGCTGGCGCACCTCGTTCTGGTACTCCTGCTGGCGCTGGCCGATACGCAGCTTCAGCTCCAGCACCTGGCGCCGGGTGCGGCCAATGTTGCCGAAGTCCTCGGCGATCGAGCCATTGACCTGGGCCAGCAGGCGCTCGCTGTCGAGCAGGCGATTGCGGGCGATGTAGCCGTCCCGGGCCAGCTCGCGCAGGCCGCGCAACTGCTCGTCCAGCGCATCGCGCTGGGCCTGCTTGCTGGCCAGCGAACCCTGCAGCCCCTGCAGCGAGGCTTCGGCACCGGCAATGCTCTCGCGCAGGCCGCCGAGCTCCATGTCCAGCGCCTGGGCCCGGCTGCCACGCAGCTGGCGCTGCCCTTCCAGCACCGTGGCGACCCAGGGGAGGTGTGCCTGGGCCTGCAGGTCTTCGGGATAGGCAAGCGTCGCCCGACCATCGCGCTCGGCCAACAGGCGCGCCTCCCCGGCGCGGGCGTTGACGTACTGCACCCGCAACGAACCGACCTGAGCCTGGGCTTGGGTCGCGTCCATGCGCAGCAGCACCTGCCCGGCGTTCACCGTGTCACCGTCACGCACCAGCAACTGTTCGATCACCCCGCCCGTGGGGTGCTGCACGGCCTGGCGGCTACCGGCGACCATCACGCTGCCGCTGACCGGCACGCCCTTGTCCAAGGGCGCCAGCGCGGCCCACAGCAGAAAGCCGCCGAAACCTGCCAGCACCAGCCAGCGGCCGACACGGCCCGGCCGGTGTTCATCGAGGCTGAGCAGGCTTGCCTCGGTCTTTTGCGTGGAGAGGGCGTGTACGCTCATGAAGTCAGGCTCTTGGCTGGCCGAACGTGACGTTCAGGCCGATGGGGTTGCGGGCGGTGGAGGGGGCGACGGGGGCGGGCCGAGCAGCCCGTTGGGCGTCCTGCAGTACCCTCGCGGTGGGGCCGAAGGCTTGCAGCTGGCCGCCCTTGAGCATCAACAGGTTGTCCAGACCGGCCAGCAGCGAGGACTTGTGGGTGATCAGGATCAGCGTGCGCTTGTACTCGCGCAGCCTGGCAATGGCCTCGACCAGCGCCCGCTCACCGGCCTCATCGAGGTTGGAGTTGGGTTCGTCGAGCACGATCAGCGCCGGCAGCCCGTACAGCGCACGTGCCAGGCCGATGCGCTGGCGCTGGCCACCGGAAAGCCCCATGCCGCCCTCCCCCAGCAGCGTGTCATAGCCATCCGGCAAGGCGAGGATCATGTCGTGCACACCCGCCAGTTGCGCCGCGGCGACGACCTGCTGGGCGTCGACAAGGCCCAGACGGGCGATGTTGTCGGCAATGCTGCCGGCAAACAGCTGCACATCCTGCGGCAGGTAGCCGATGTGCAGGCCCAGCGCGCCACGGTCCCAGGCCCGCAGATCGGCGCCATCCAGGCGTACCTTGCCACTGATCGGAGCGCTGGCGCCGACCAGCAGCCGCGCCAGGGTCGACTTGCCCGACCCGGAAGGGCCGATGATCCCCAGCGACTCGCCCGCTGGCAGCGCGAAGCCCAGGTTGTTCAGGCACAGGCGACTGTTGCCCGGCTGCGTCGCGCCTACCTGCTCGACCGTGAGCTTGCCGAGCGGTGCCGGCAGGGGCATGCCCGCCGGCCGCGGCGGTTGGGCCTGCAACAACTCGCTCAGGCGCTGATAGGCCAGGCGCGCACCGCTCCATTGGCGCCAGGCACCGATCAACTGATCGATCGGCGCCAGCACGCGGGCCATGAGGATGGAACCTGCGATCATCATCCCCGGGGAGATCAACTGTTCGATGGCCAGCCAGGCGCCCAGCCCGAGCACCAGCGACTGCAAGGCCAGGCGCACAGTCTTGGTCAGCGCGGTGACCGCCGCGGTGCGCTCGCTGCCCAGGTTCTGCTGGGCCAGAAACCCATGATGCAAACGTGCCCAGCGCTGGCGCACGGCGCCGAGCATGCCCATGGCCTCGATCACTTCGGCATTGCGCAGGTTGGCGCTGGCCTCCAGGCCCGCCTGCTGCGACAGTTGCCCGGCTTGTGCAAACGGCGCCTGGGTCATGCGCTCGTTGAGCCACGCCAGCACCGTCAGCAACACCGCGCCCGCCAGCGCCATCAGGCCCAGCCAGGGGCTGAACATGAACATCACCCACAGGTACACCGGGAACCACGGCGCATCGAAGAAGGCGAACAACGCCTGGCCGGTGGCGAACTGGCGCAGCGCGGTCAGATCGGCGAGCATCTGCCCCGCCGCACCTTTGTGCCCGGCCAGGCTGGCCTGGTAGGCCGCCTCGAACACCCGCGGGTTGAGGTCCATGTCCATGCGCGTGCCCAGGCGGATCACCACCTGGCTGCGCAGCCACTCCAGCAGCCCCATGAAGGCGAACACCCCGAGCACCATGAGGCTGAGCATCAACAGGGTCATCTCGTTGCGCGACGACAAAACCCGGTCATAGACCTGCAGCATGTACAGCGCCGGCGCCAGCATCAGCACATTGATCACCGCGGTGAACAACGCGACGTTGCCAAGCCCGGCACGGCAGGCCTTGAGCGCCCGCAGCACTTCATTGGCCGCGGCGGGAGCAGTTCGCATTTGTTGGAAACCTCGTAGAAGGCGCCGACAGGCGATTGCATTCGCGCCATCGTCGCCACAGAATTCGCACCGCCGCAGCCTGGGCCCGGCAAAGACACGGGCTGCGGGGTAAGTGCATCAGATCAGCGAATGGCAGGGTGACCTTCCATTCGCTTTTTCATGCCTGCGCTCAGGCCGCCAGGGCCAGGTCCTCAGGCAGCGCCTGCACGCCGACCGCTTCGGCGGAGGCCGCGTGAGCGGGGCCTGCGGCCAGGGCCGCGCCGATCTCGGCGAAGGTGCTGTTGGTGGACACGCCAAAACCGGCCAGCAGGTTGTCGAGCACGCCCTCCAGGGCCGAGGTGTTGCCCTGCATCAGGCCGTAGATCACGCTCTGCACTTCGTTGCCGGCACGACCTGCGCCCTGCGCGGCATCCAGGTCAAGGCCGTTGAAGCTGACCACGTAGTTGCCCAGGGTGAAGTCGCTGCCGCTGCCGCCGCCGAGCACTTCGCCCAGGGAAACGTTGTCCAGCGAACCCCACAGGTAGTGATTGAGGTTGTCGCCCGGTGCCTTCGATGGGTCGAACACGTAGTGCAGGCCGTTGGCGCTGTCGCTGTCGGCAATGAAGGCGTAATCCGAGCTGTTGCGACCGTGGGTGGCGTATTGGTCGCCGTCGAAGGTGCCGTTGCTGAAGCCGCCGGTGTTGCTGTAGCCGTGGCCGGCGGTGACGAAGCCGGCACTCCAGAAGGCCAGGTAATCGTCGACGGTGGAGCTGGCGAAAGCGGCGTCGTAGTTGACGGAAAGGGTCATGACGGTTCCTCGTTGTTGCACAGTGATGACGAAGGCGTGTTCCGTGCCTTCGCGTCGCCCGGAATGGGCAAACCCGGTTGGATCAGAAGCGATACTCAAGCATGCCGCTCAAGGTGCGGCCACGGGCCAGCGACAGGTTGTTGCCGTCGCCCATGGCCACGAAGTAGGCCTCATCGGTGGCGTTTTCCAGGGAAAGGGCCAGGTTCAGGCTGGAAGTCATCCAGTAGCTGGCGTACAGGTCATAGACGGTGTACTGGGGCCACTGAGCCTGATCGATCTGGTTGTAGGTATGGCTCTTGAGGTTTTCGCCATTGCCTTCGCTGTAGCGCACACGCATGCCTATATCCAGGGTGCGATCGAGCAGGCGCATGCCCAGGGTCAGCGCGCCGCGGTCTGCAGGCATATAGGAGGCGTTGCCCATGATGTCGCCGCAGCTGACGATGCTGTTGGTGTCTGCGGCGCCCTCGGCGCGTGATACCCGCACCGGCAGCATGATGATGCGGCTGCCCACACGGACCGGGCGCATGACGGTGCCGGCACTGACCAGCCGCTGTGCGCCGCCCATGTAGAACTGGTTGGAGCAGAACTCGTTGCTGCCGATCATGTGGGTGTAGCTGAGCTGCCCGTAGTAGGCGCCGGCGTCGTAATCCAGGCTGTATTCCACGCCGCGAAAGCGCGTGGTCTCCAGGTTGTTCTGGTAGGCCGAGCGACCCAGCGCGATACCCGCTACGCTGCTGCCGGGCAACGAGACATTGGTGTCGAGAAACGAGAAGTTGTCGATGCGGGTGTCGAAGTAGGCGACCTTGGCGCCAAACCGATCGCCGTCGCGCAGCAGCGACTCCTTGAAAATGTTCAGCCCCAACTCCCAGTTGTGCGACTCCTCGGCCTTGAGAAACGGATTGGGATAGACCATCTCGGCACTGCCGCCGGCATGTGGGCGTCCGCTCATGAACACCTCGGTCACCGCCGGCGGACGCCAGCCACGGCCCCAGCGGGTGTAGACCTGCAACCAGTCCGGCCCTGGCTTGAGCGCAATACCGAAGGTTGGCGAAAAACGGCCTTCCTCCGTCTGCTCGTCGAAGATCATGTGAGTCTGCTGGCGCGAAAGGCTGACCTCGGTGACCCCCTCGGGGTACATCCAGGTGGTGACGCCGGTCTTGCCGCTCAGCCGGTAGCGGTCATAACGCAAACCGGCATCCAGACTGAGCCAGTCGTCATGCTCGTAGGTGAGATTGCCGAACAGGCTGGCCATGATCCGCTTACCTTTGGGATTGGCACCTTGCACATAGGGCAGCGATTCCACTTCGTTCTGGGCGGCGACACGGTCCGTGCTGGGACGGAAACTGTCCTGGAACAGCTCGGTGCCGTAGTTGAAACTCAAGGTGTCGGCCTGCCCGACGTGCCAGCGCGAGGTGTTCTGCACCTGCAGCCCCCAGGTGTCGGTCTGGAAGCGGTCGGTATAGGCCTCGACACGGTTGCCAGTACCCGCGCTGGACATATTGTCGGCGTTCCAGCGGTCCTGGCGGGTGGTTACGTAATAAAGCTTGGCCTTGAAATCGATCAGGTCGTTGTCGGGCGAGAAGCTGTAGTCGACTGCAGCGTTCTTCGCCTTGATGTCATTGGTCCCGGTGACCCGGTAGTAATAGCGGTTACTGTTGCTGTCGTTGTAGGTCCAGGCATCCTTGCTGTCGGCATCGGTCTCGAAGTAGCTGAACTGCAGGCGCTGATGCTCAGGCAGGTTGATGCCGAACTTGAACAGCTGGGAGCGGGTGATGCTGTCCATCGCCCCGACTTCACCGTGCAACCAGCTCTTCCAGGCCTCGCGATTCTCCAGCTTGCCGCGGATTTGCGTGCCCAGGTTGTCGGCATTCTGCGTGCCGCTGCGGTAGTCGCCGAAGTGCCGCTCGCTATAGCCGACGAGGATGTCACCTATCTCGTTGCCGGCAGCGAACAGCGCACTGCCGTTGAAGTACGTGCCATTGCCCAGCTCGCCGATGCCATGGCCAGCGCGCAGGCGACCGCCGACTTCCTTGCCGGCGCCAAGCAAGTCACGGGCCTCGACGGTATTGAAACTGGCGATGCCACCGATCACCCCGGCGCCCCCCATGCCGGCAGAGGTGCCCTTGTCGATTTCCACGCCCTGGATGAACTCCGGGTCGATGAACATCGTGCCGTTGCGCTGCTGGTGGCCGTTGACACTGAAGTTCTGGCGCATGCCATCGATGTTCATGTTGACTCGGCCATAGTCCTGCACGCCACGGATGTTCACCGACAACCCGGGGTCGCGCTGGTTGACCGCCGTGTACACCCCGGCGGTCTGCTCGAGCAGGTCGGCAGCGTGGCGCGGCGGGCGCTTGTCGATCTGCTCGCGGGTGATCACGCTGACCGAGCGTGGCGTCTGGTAGACCCAGTCGCCGTCACGCATCGAGTCAATATGGGTGGCGCCCAGTTCCATGACCTGGCCACCCTCCGCCAGGCGCTCCAGGCCTACTTGGCCCGGAGCACTGAAGCGATAGCGTACGGGCATGCCGCGCAGCAAACGGTGCAGCGCCTCTTCGATGCTGTAGCCACCGTGCAGGCCTTCGCTTTGCAAGCCAGCCAGGGTTCGGCTGTCGAAGAACACCTGCACACCGGACTGCTCGGCATAGGCCAGGACGGCGCTGTCCAGAGGCTGGGCGGGAATGTCGAACTGAATGACGTTGGACTTGGTGCTGCTGGTGGCGACAGCGGCCTGCGCCGTGCCGATCCCCATCGACAAGGTACAGGTACTCAAGGCCAGGCTGCCGGCAAGGGCGATGCGGCTCAGAGGTCGGAGGGGTCGAGTTGATTGCGTGCTCACTGCGCGTCTCGTCTGTTGGCGTTTTCTAGTAATGAAAATCAATCTCAACAGTCAGACGAGCAACGCGGGGAAACTCAGTAACGCCAGATGAAAGTTTTTTGCGAAAGACTCAGTAGATCACGGTCAAGCCCGGTAACTGCAGGCGCTTGGCCTTCAACTCGCGGGCAAGGGTATCGGCGGCGGCGGCCAGGTTGTCGAGGCGGAACACCCCGCTCACTTCCCGCTGCGCCAGCGTGCCATCGACCACCATCAGGCGGCCATCGCGATAACGGTTCAGGCGCTCGACCACCTCGGCCAGAGGCTGGCGTTCGAACACCAGCACACCCCGCTGCCAGTCGATGGCCCGGTGCAGATCGCGGCCAATCCATGGCCGGATACCCTGGGCCTGGTCGTAGCGCACTGCCTGCCCCTCCTGCAGGACCTGATGGGCGACACCCTGCGCCGGTGCCGTTTGCAGCCGCACGTCGACACTGTGCTCGAGCATGCCCACCCAGCCGCCATCACCCACCTTGCCCACCACGAATCGGGTGCCCAGTGCCTGGCTGGTGGCACCGGCATATTCGACCACGAAGGGCCGCGGCTCATCCGCGCTGACCGGCGCCGCACTGAACACCGCCTCCCCCGCCAACAGGCGCACCCGACGCTGCCGACCATCGAAGTCGAGCTGTACGGCACTGCCGCTGTCCAGATCGACCTGGCTGCCATCGGGTAGGCTGACGCGGCGCACTTCACCAGCGGCGGTGGCGTAGTCGGCACGCCAGTCGAGCAGTACCCGAGGGCCTTGTTCGACGCCCAGGATTGCCAGCAGCAGCAACGCACTGCTGGCCACCGCCCAGCGCAGCCGCGTCGGCCGACGCCAGCCACGCGGACGCTCGGCCCGGGCTACTGGCGCCCGGTGCGGCGTTGTCGGTGCCAGGCTCGTCACCTGCCCGAGATCGGCCCAGGTCGCCTGGGCGAAGGCATAGGCCCGCGCATGGCGCGGATCGCTGCCGCACCACTGCGCCAACGCCAGTTGCTGCGCCGGGCTCAGGGGGCCGTTCCCCTCCAGCACCACCCACTCGGCGGCCTGCTCGCGGATGGCTTGCTCGTTCTGGCTGCTCACACGGTTCTCTCGCGATCTGGTTATGTCTGGGCTGACGTCTGAAGCGGCATTTGTCAGTAAACCGTTGGTCATTCGGTTTCCTGCAGGCACAGCATCACATAGGCCAGGGCCTTGGCCAGATGCTTTTGCACCGAGCTGTCGGAGATCCCCAGTTGCCGGGCAACCTCGGCATGGGTCATGCCTTCCAGGCGGTTGAGGCGGAAGATCTCCCGGGTGCGCTCGGGCAACTCGCCGAGGATCGTCTGCAAGCGACGCAGGTGCTGCTCGCGCACGGCGTGCTCCTCGAGCCCGGGGCCATCCTCGACGAGCGCCTCGAAAGCCTCGTGGGGCACCGTGTCGGTCTTGCGCCTTTGCTGCTGGCGCACGTGATCGATCATCAGGTTGTGCGCGGTGCGATAAAGGTACGCCTGGGCGTTGTCGATGGTCTCGGTACGCTGCTGCTCGGCCAGGCGCAGGAAACTGTCCTGCACAAGGTCAGCGGCCAGCTGTGGGTCGCGCACCTTGCGCGAGAGCAGGCCTTGAAGGTTTTTCGCGTGCTTGAGAAACAGCCGCTTGAGGTCTAACTCCGCCACACGCGCTCCATGAGGTGGTCGCAAGGTGGCGGTATGCTACTCGCTATTGAGAATCACTTACAAGAAAATGACCTACTCGAACAGTGCATCCAGCGCTTGTTCCAGACGGGTCACGGCAATCACCTGCAACCCGGCGGGAGCCTCTTTTGGTGCGTTGCCCTTGGGCACGATGGCACGCTTGAAGCCATGTTTTGCCGCTTCCTTCAGACGCTCCTGGCCACTGGGCACCGGACGCACCTCGCCCGACAGGCCGATCTCGCCGAACACCAGCAGGCCATGGGCCAACGGCCGGTTGCGCAGGCTGGACATCACCGCCGCCAGCAACGCGAGGTCGGAGGCAGTCTCGAGCACCTTCACGCCACCCACGACGTTGAGGAACACGTCCTGGTCGTGGGTGGGGATGCCACCGTGCCGGTGCAGCACCGCCAGCAACATGGCCAGGCGATTCTGGTCCAGGCCCAGGGTTACCCGCCGTGGGTTGGCCAGGTGGCTGTCGTCGACCAGCGCCTGGACTTCCACCAGCATCGGCCGGGTGCCCTCCCAGGTAGCCATGACCACGCTGCCGGGCACCTCTTCCTGGGTGCGGTTGAGGAAGATCGCCGACGGATTGGAGACCTCCTTGAGGCCGCGGTCGGTCATGCCGAACACGCCCAGTTCGTTGACCGCGCCAAAGCGGTTTTTCACTGCGCGCAGAAGGCGCAGGCGGCCATCGGACTCGCCCTCGAAATACAGTACGGTATCGACCATGTGCTCGAGCACCCGTGGACCGGCCAACGAGCCCTCCTTGGTGACGTGGCCGACCAGGAAGATCGCCGTGCCGCTCTGCTTGGCGTAGCGCACCAGCAATGCCGTACTCTCGCGCACCTGGGCCACGCCACCCGGTGCCGACTGCAGTTGTTCGGTGAAGATGGTCTGGATCGAGTCGATCACCATCACCCGCGGCTTTTCCTGGCGCGCGGTGGCGATGATGGTTTCGATGCAGGTTTCGGTCATGACCTTGAGCTGGTCCTGGGGCAGGCCCAGACGCCGGGAACGCATGGCCACCTGCTGCTGCGACTCCTCGCCGGTGACATACAGCGCTGGCATCTGCACGGCGATGTTGCACAGGGTCTGCAGGAGGATGGTCGATTTGCCGATACCCGGATCGCCCCCGATCAGCACCACCGACCCATCCACCAGGCCCCCGCCCAGGACGCGGTCGAGCTCGGTGCTGCTGGTGGTGAAGCGCGGGATCTCCTCGACGCTCACTTCGGCCAGGGTCTTGATCTGCGCCTGCTGCCCGGTCCAGCCGGTGCGCCCGCTCGGCGCCGCGGCGCCGCCGCTTTCGATCATGCTCTCGACCAGGGTGTTCCAAGCCCCGCATTCGCCACACTGCCCGGCCCATTTGGGGAAGGTCGCGCCGCACTCGGTGCAGCCATACAAACGCTTGGCCTTGGCCATGGGCTGGGTCTCCTGGAAAAAACCGCCATGATAGCCGAACACGGACGTGCCCCGGAGGCCTCGGCGGGCGACAAAACTATTCGCTCTATAAACAGTCTGTAGCTGCGAACGTCACGCATGAAGCGTTTTAGTGGCTTACACTGCGTTTACCTCTCCATTCGTAACAAAGGAATACAGCATGGGCATGCTCAGTGAATTCAAGGCCTTCGCGGTCAAGGGAAATGTCGTCGACATGGCGGTGGGTATCATCATCGGCGCGGCGTTCGGCAAGATCGTTTCGTCCTTCGTCGGTGACGTGATCATGCCCCCCATCGGCCTGCTGATCGGCGGTGTCGACTTCAGCGACCTGGCCATCACGCTCAAGGCTGCCGAAGGCGATGTGCCGGCCGTCATGCTGGCCTACGGCAAATTCATCCAGACCGTGCTCGACTTCATCATCGTCGCCTTCGCCATCTTCATGGGTGTGAAAGTGATCAACCGCCTCAAGCGCGAAGAGGCAGTGGCACCGACCGCTCCGCCGGTGCCCAGCGCCGAGGAAACCCTGCTGACCGAGATTCGCGACCTGCTCAAGGCGCAGAATCGCCAGCCCTGAAGCACAAAACGACTGGGGCCGCTTTGCAGCGGCCCCAGTGACGGCGATCCAAAAGGCGCCATTGTTCCTTACCAGTAGTTCTCCACCGCCACCTGCCCCGGCCGCTTGCTCAGGCTCAGTTGCAAGTCCCGCGCCTTGAGCACCTTGCGCGTCTCGTCGATCATCTCCGGGTTGCCGCACAGCATGATCCGTGAATGCTCCGGCGACAGCTCCAGACCCGCCGCTTTTTCCAGCTCGCCGTTTTCGATCAGCGTGGTGATCCGCGCATTCAATGCCCCCGGATGCTGCTCTCGGGTAACCACCGGAATGAACTGCAACTTGCCCGCGTACTCCGCCAGGTAGTCGCGCTGCTCCAGCGCGGCGATTTCATCGACATATGCCAGCTCCTTCGCCTCGCGCACCGAGTACACCAGCTTGATGTTGTCGAAGCGCTCCCAGGCCTCGAAGTCCTGCAGGATCGACATAAACGGTGCGATGCCGGTGCCGGTGGCCAGCAGCCACAAGTCACGGCCGCCAACGAAGCGGTCAAGGGTCAGGTAGCCGAAGGCCTGGCGGTCGATCAGCAGGGTGTCGCCTTTACCGAAGCGGCTCAGCTCACTGGTGAACTCCCCACCGGGCACCACGATGGAAAAGAAGTCGAGATGTTCGTCATGCGGCGCGCTCACCATGGAGTAGGCACGCCAGACAACGCTGCCATCTGCCTTGCTCACACCCAGCCGGGCGAACTGCCCGGCACGGAAGCGAAAGCCTGCGTCGCGGGTAACGCGCAGGGAAAACAGATTGGGGGTCAGGGGCTGGACGCCGAGCAGGGTCTGGCGGGTGAATTTGTCGGCGCTGGCGGTCATGACGGGCTCCACGAATCAAGAGCGCACAGTGTCGCGCAAAGCAGCGGAGATAAACACCGTCGATTTGTAGGGCATGGCATGGCCCGGAGCGTAAACAACTAAGAAAGCGCAACAGCTATAGCAAAAAAAACCAGCACATCTTTAGGAGGTTTCCTACACTACGGACCGTGTAATGCTGACTTTGGATCCACAAAGACGCAACGGGAGCTTCATCGATGCCACATTGGAAGAGTGAGCAACTCCAGCAACTGCTGGAGGAACAGGAGCCGCAACTGGTGTTCGGCCAGGCCGTGAAACTGGCCCAGGCACTGGACATGGAGTTCGTCGGCCTGACGCTGCACCTGCATGTCGCTGCCCGTGGCCCCCTAGTGATCCTCTACAACAATTACCCAAGCGCCTGGAATGCGCGCTACCAGGCTGAAGACTTCATCAAGATAGATCCGACAGTAGCAAAATGCCACAGCACGACGTTGCCGCTGGTCTGGAGCGACGAACTGTTCCACGAGGTGCCTCAGCTGCGTGAGGCTGCCACTGCCTACGGCATGACCCATGGCTGGAGCCAGTCTGTGCACGACCAGCAGCACAACGAAAGCCAGCTAAGTGTCACCAGGGCTCAGGGCGTGGTCTCCCGTGACGAACTGTTCGAGAAGAGCGCCCAGGTGATGTGGCTGTGCAACACCTTGCACGCCGCCCTCAGCACGCACCATCTGGCGAAGTACAGCCCACTGCCGCAACTGAGCGAGCGCGAGCTCGAAGTGCTCAAGTGGTCGGCCGCCGGCAAGACCGCAGCCGACGTGGCGATGATTCTTTCGCTGTCGACCAGCACCGTGAATTTTCATATTCGCAGTGTGATCAGCAAGACCAACGCCTCCAACAAAGCCGGCGCCATCGCCATTGCCGCCCTGCGTGGCCTGCTCTGACAGCTCGCCCCCCACCCAGACACAAAGCCCTGTAGAATCACCTGCCGCAAGCCCGCCGCACCCGCGCGCCGGGCAGATACGCAGCAGAGCCCCACGTCATGCCCCTGTTCAACAGCCCCTTCGCCGACCTCGACCTGATCCGCCAGCCGGAGCAAGCCAACGACCCGCTGCTGGCGTTCGATGCCGCCGACCAGTACCTGCTGGAACACATGGCCGCCCAGGCACCAGGCGCAGGCAGCAAGGTGCTGGTGCTCAACGACAGCTTCGGCGCCCTGGCCGCCAGCCTGGCCGGGCACCTGGACGTGACCAGCAGCGGTGACTCGCACCTGGCGCACCTGGCCCTGGAGAAAAACCTGGCGGGTAACGGCAAGCCGTTCGACAGCGTGCCCTTCATCCCGGCCAGCGAGCCCTTCCAGGGCCCGTTCGACCGCGTGCTGGTGCGCGTGCCCAAGACCCTGGCCCTGCTCGAGGAGCAACTGATCCGCCTGCAGGGCCAATTGGCGCCTGGCGCCCAGGTGATCGCCGGGGCGATGATCAAGCACCTGCCCCGAGCCGCCGGCGACCTTATGGAGAAGTACATCGGCCCGGTGCAGGCGTCGCTGGCGCAGAAGAAAGCGCGCCTGCTGACTGCCACCGTCGCCGAACGCCCGACTGCCCGCTCCCCCTACCCCAGCCGCTATCGTCTGGAGACGCCGGCCCTGGAGCTGGTCAACCACGCCAACGTGTTCTGCCGCGAAGGCCTGGACATCGGCACCCGTGCCTTCCTGCCGCATCTGCCGCGTGACCTGGGTCGCGCCCGCGTAGCCGATCTTGGCTGTGGCAATGGCGTGCTGGCGATTGCCTGTGCCCTGGCCAACCCGGATGCGCAGTTCACCCTGGTCGACGAGTCGTACATGGCGGTGCAGTCGGCGCGGGAGAACTGGCAGGCGGCGCTGGGCGAACGCGAGGTGACGATCAGGGCCGCGGATGGCCTGGCCGGCCAGGAGAAACAATCGCTGGACGTGGTGCTGTGCAACCCGCCGTTCCACCAGCAACAGGTGGTCGGCGACTTCCTCGCCTGGCGCATGTTCCAGCAGGCCCGCGAGGCACTGGAAGTCGGTGGCGCGCTGTACATCGTCGGCAATCGCCACCTGGGCTACCACAGCAAGCTGGCGCGCTTGTTCCGGGGTGTCGAGCAGGTCGCGGCGACGCCGAAGTTCGTGGTGCTCAAGGCCCGGAAATAAAAGCATCGCGGGGCAAGTCGCAGCGGTGCACCGATGCAACTTGCCCCGCGATCACTCAATGGCTCAGTGAGTACTCAGGCCTGCCGCGCTCATGAACATGCGCATGCCATAAGCCACCACCCCAAGCGCTGCCACGCTCACCCCCCAGATCAGCACCAGCCAACCCAGGCGTTGCCACAGCGGTTTCTTCTCTTCGACATTCATCACCCGACGCTCCTAGTGATAGCCGTCTTCATGGGTCACCTTGCCGCGGAACACGTAGTAGCTCCAATAGGTGTACCCGAGGATGAACGGCAGGATGAACAGCGTGCCCACCAGCATGAAGCCCTGGCTCTGTGGCGGCGCCGCGGCATCCCAGATGCTGATCGACGGCGGGATGATGTTCGGCCACAGGCTGATGCCCAACCCGCTGTAACCGAGGAAGATCAGCACCAGCGTCAGCAGGAACGGGGTGTAGTGGGCGTTACGCGCCACCGCCCGCAGCAACCCGTAGAAGGTCACCAGCACCAGGATCGGCACCGGCATGAACCAGATCAGGTTGGGCATGCTGAACCAGCGCTCGGCGATCTGCGGGTAGGCGATCGGCGTCCACAGGCTGACGATGCCGATGACCACCAGCAGCACCAGCGCGAGTGGTCGGGCCATGTCATGCATCTTCTGCTGCAGCGGCCCTTCGGTCTTCATGATCAACCAGGTGCAGCCCAGCAGCGTGTAGGCGACGATCAGGCCCAGGCCCGAAAACACGGTGAATGGGGTCAGCCAATCCAGGGTGCCACCGGTGAACTTACGGTCGACCACCTTGAAGCCTTCGATGAACGCGCCCAGCGCCACCCCCTGGAAGAAAGTCGCCACCAGCGAGCCCCAGATGAAGGCCTTGTCCCAGATATGCCGCCTGTGGGCCCTGGCCTTGAAGCGGAACTCGAAGGCCACGCCACGGAAGATCAGGCCCACCAGCATCAGGATCAATGGCAGGTACAGTGCCTCGAGCACCACCGAGTAGGCCAGCGGGAAAGCCCCGAACAGCGCCGCCCCGCCCAGCACCAGCCAGGTCTCGTTGCCGTCCCATACCGGGGCGACCGTGTTCATCATCACATCGCGGTCACGCTCGTCCTGGACGAAGGGGAAGAGCATGCCGATGCCCAGGTCGAAACCATCCATTACCACATACATCATGACGCCGAAGATGATGATCACGGCCCAGATCAGCGGAAGATCGATACCCATCTCAGTTCCCCTTGCTCAGGCTGCTGGAGTCGGCCTCATGGCCTTCATCGGCGGCGGACAGCGGCCGCGCCGGCGTACGTTTCTGGCCAGGGCCACCTGGGGTGTGCTCATCGCCTTCACCAGTCTTGGGCCCTTTGCGCACCAGGCGCATCATGTAGCCCAGACCGGTGCCGAACAGCGCGAAGTAGACCACCACGAACATCACCAGGGTAAAGCCGAGTTGGGCATAGCTATGGTTGGACACCCCGTCGGCGGTGCGCATCAATCCGTAGACCACCCACGGCTGGCGGCCGATCTCGGTGGTGAACCAGCCGGCGAGGATCGCGATCAACCCCGACGGGCCCATCCACAGGGTCAGGTAGAGGAACGGCCGCGAGCTATACAGGGTGCCGCGCTTGCGCAGCCACAGGCTCCACAGGCCGACAAAAATCATCAACATGCCCAAGCCGACCATGACTCGGAACGACCAGAATACGATGGTCGAGTTGGGTCGGTCCTCAGGTGGGAACTCCTTCATCGCCGGCACTTGCTTGTCCAGGCTGTGGGTCAGGATCAAGCTGCCCAAGGCCGGAATCTCGACTTTGAAACGCGTGGTTTCGGCCTGCATGTCGGGAATGCCGAACAGGATCAGGGGCGTCGGCTCACCGGGTTTGTTCTCCCAGTGGCCTTCGATGGCGGCGATCTTCACCGGCTGATGCTTGAGCGTGTTCAAGCCATGGAAGTCGCCGATCACGGCCTGGATCGGCGCCACCACCAGGGCCATCCACATGGCCATCGACAGCATCTTGCGCACCGCCGGGTTGTCCCGCCCGCGCAGCAGGTGCCAGGCCGCCGAGGCGCCGACGAAGAACGCGGTGGCGACGAACGCCGCGGTGGCCATGTGCATCAGGCGATAGGGGAAGGACGGGTTGAAGATCACCGCGAACCAGTCCACCGGAATCACCTGGCCATTGACGATCTCGTAGCCCTGGGGCGTCTGCATCCAGCTGTTGGAGGCGAGGATCCAGAAGGTCGACACCAGCGTGCCGAGCGCCACCATGCAGGTGGCGAAGAAGTGCAACCCCCGGCCGACACGGTGCCAGCCGAACAGCATGACGCCGAGGAAACCGGCCTCGAGGAAGAATGCCGTGAGCACCTCGTAGGTCAGCAGGGGGCCGGTGATGGAACCGGCAAAATCGGAGAACTGGCTCCAGTTGGTACCAAACTGGTAGGCCATGACCAGGCCCGAGACCACCCCCATGCCGAAGTTCACGGCGAAGATCTTCGACCAGAAGTGATAGAGGTCACGGTAGGTGTTGTCGCCGGTCTTCAGCCAAAGGCCTTCGAGGACCGCCAGGTAGCTCGCCAGGCCAATGGTGATGGCCGGGAACAGGATGTGAAAGGACACGGTAAAGGCAAACTGGATTCGGGCGAGCTCTAGGGCTTCCAATCCGAACATGGTGCTTCCTCTTCAGGTAATCCGGCGACCGGGCTCATGGCCTGTCGCCCACTGCCCCCACGGGTATCGAGTGCGGCGCGTTGGAATTGTTCTGTTCGATCGCGGGGATTCCGGCCCAAGGGCCAAGATCGTTGCATCTGGAACGATTGATCCAGATCAACGACTGAATGGAAGCATAGTCCTGAATGACCCATCCGGATGTGTGGTTGATTGCCGCGTGACCCGTTGCCTCACCCTCTTTTGCGAAGTCGCGATGGTTGATCCACGCGACTTTCAGCAACTATTTGTTACAAACAGATGTTACCCTGCAGGCCCCTCTATCTCGAGGCTGCAGCCCCCCGATGTCCGATTCCGCCCCGCAATTGCTGCGTCATCACCGCCCGTTCCTGGCCTTCTGGCTGGCCCGCGTATTCACTGCCAGCGGCTTCCAAATGCTCACCGTGGCCATTGGCTGGCATCTCTACCAACTGACCGGAAATGTCCTCGACCTGGGCCTGGTCGGACTGGTCGAGTTCGCGCCCCGGGTGCTGTTCATGCTGCATACCGGCCATGTCGCCGACCGCTACGACCGACGCAAGGTGGCCGCCCTGTGCCAGACCCTGCAGGCGCTGATCGCCCTGGCGCTGGCCCTGGGCAGCGTCAGCGACAACGTCAGCCGCGAGCTGATCTTCATCCTCGCCTTCCTGCTCGGCGCCACCCGTTCGTTCGAGATGCCGGCGACCCAGGCGCTGCTGCCCAACGTGGTGCCGCCAGGGCTGTTCCCACGGGCCGTGGCGGCGTCGGCGTCGGCCACCCAGTCGGCGACCATCGTCGCCCCGGCCGTCGGCGGCTTTCTCTACGCCTTCGGCAGTACCTGGGTGTACGGCCCGACCGTTGCCCTCTACCTCATCGCCTGCCTGCTTACCCTGAGCCTCGACGCGCGCCAGCAACTGCCCCAGCGTGGTCGGGCCAACCTGGAATCGCTGCTGGCCGGGGTGCGCTTCATCCGCAGCCGCCCGGACATCTTCGGCGCCATCTCCCTGGACCTGTTCGCCGTGCTGCTGGGCGGCGCCACCGCGCTGCTGCCAGTGTTCGCCAAGGACATCCTGCTCACCGGCGCCTGGGGCCTGGGCCTGCTGCGCTCGGCGCCGGCAGTGGGCGCGCTGCTGATGTCGCTGTGGCTGGCGCGCTTCCCGGTGGAGCGCAAGGTAGGCCTGATCATGTTCGCCTCGGTCGGCGTGTTCGGCGTGGCGACCATCGCCTTCGGCCTCTCGACCTCGTTCTGGTTCTCCCTGGCGGTGCTGGTGGTGCTCGGCGCGGCGGACATGATCAGCATGGTCATCCGCGGCGCCTTCGTGCAGTTGGAGACGCCAGACGAGATGCGCGGCCGGGTAAGCGCGGTGAACGGGCTGTTCATCGGTGCCTCGAACCAGCTCGGCGAGTTCGAGTCGGGGCTGACCGCGCACTGGTTTGGCACAGTCCCGGCGGTGGTGCTCGGTGGCGTGGGCACGCTGCTGGTGACCGGGGTATGGATGAAGCTGTTCCCGACGTTGACCCATCGCGACCGTATGCATAGCGGCTGAAAACCGTGTTCGCCCCCTCGCGAGGCCAAAAACCCGCGAGAGGGCCCGGATGGCCTCTCTCCCAATGGCCATAGGCCCCCGCCATCCTTGCTGGTATGATGCGCGGCTTTTTTCCACCCCACACAAAACCACGGCACCCGGTACGGTCTGTGCTTTGCTGTTGGGGTCGATACATTCACGGCGCGAGGGCGCCCGGGGAGCAGGCATGCTGGAAAGGCTGTTTCAACTAAAAGCACACAACACCAACGTGCGCACCGAGATTCTCGCGGGCGTCACCACCTTCCTGGCCATGGCCTACATCCTGTTCGTCAACCCGAGCATCCTCGGCGAGACCGGCATGGACAAGGGCGCGCTCTTCGTCGCCACCTGCCTGGCCGCGGCCATCGGCTCGGTGACCATGGGCATCATCGCCAACTACCCGATCGCCCTGGCACCAGGCATGGGCCTGAACGCCTTCTTCACCTACACCGTGGTCCTGCACATGGGCCACACCTGGCAGGTGGCGCTGGGCGCGGTGTTCCTTTCCGCGGTGCTGTTCTTCCTGCTGTCGATCTTCCGCATCCGCGAATGGATCGTGAACAGCATCCCGCTGCCGCTACGCTCGGCCATTGCTGCCGGCATCGGCCTGTTCCTGGCGCTGATCGCCCTGCATAACGCCGGCATCGTCGTCGATAACCCGGCCACCCTGGTGGGCCTGGGCGACCTCAGCAAGCCCGCGCCGATCCTCGCCACCCTGGGCTTCTTCCTGATCGTCGCCCTCGAGTCGCTGAAGGTTCGCGGCGCCGTGCTGATCGGCATCCTGGCGGTGACCGTGGCCGCGATCGCGCTGGGCGTCACGCCGTTCGGCGGGGTGGTCTCGATGCCGCCGTCGCTGGCCCCGACCTTCCTGCAGCTGGACATCGCCGGCGCCCTGGACGTCGGCCTGATCAGCGTGATCTTCGCCTTCCTGTTCGTCGACCTGTTCGACAACTCCGGCACCCTGATCGGCGTGGCCAAGCGCGCCGGCCTGATGGGCAAGGACGGCCACATGCCGAAGATGGGCCGCGCCCTGATCGCCGACAGCACCGCCGCCATGGCCGGTTCGCTGCTGGGCACCTCCACCACCACCAGCTACATCGAATCGGCGGCGGGCGTGAGCGCCGGCGGGCGCACCGGCCTGACCGCGATCGTGGTCGCCATCCTGTTCCTGCTGGCGCTGTTCTTCGCCCCGCTGGCCGGCAGCGTGCCGGCCTTCGCCACCGCCCCGGCGCTGCTGTTCGTCGCCGTACTGATGGCTTCGGGCCTGGCCGAGATCAACTGGGACGACGTCACCGAAGCCGCGCCGGTGGTGGTGACCGCCCTGGCCATGCCGCTGACCTACTCGATCGCCAACGGCATCGCCTTCGGCTTCATCGCCTGGACCGCCATCAAGCTGATCTCCGGCCGTCGCCATGACCTGAACCCGGCGCTGGTGATCCTGTCCATCCTGTTCGTCATCAAGCTGGGTTGGTTCCCCGCATGAGTGCTGCCTACGATCCCACGCAATACGACGCGCAACTGGCGGCCAAGGCCGCCCGCCTGCGCGACCTGCTGGCCCCGTTCGACGCGCCGGAGCCGGTCTTGTTCGACTCGCCGCGCGGGCACTACCGCCTGCGCGCCGAGTTCCGCCTGTGGCGCGAAGGCGGCCAGCGCCACTATGCGATGTTCGCCCCGGGCGAGAAGCACAAGGCCATCCTGATCGACGACTTCCCGATCGCCAGCGAGCGCATCAATGCGCTGATGCCACGCCTGAAAGCCGCCTGGCAGGCCAATGAAGACCTCGACAACCGGCTGTTCCAGGTGGAGTTCCTCACCACCCTGGCCGGTGATGCGATGATCACCCTGTGCTACCACCGCCCGCTGGACGAGGCCTGGGAGACCGCCGCGCAGCAGTTGGCCGCCGACCTCGGTGTCAGCGTGGTCGGCCGCTCGAAAGGCAAGCGCGTGGTGTTCGGCCGCGACTACGCGGTGGAGAAGCTCGACATCGCCGGGCGCACCTTCAGCTATCGCCAACCCGAAGGCGCCTTCACCCAGCCCAACGGCGCGGTGAACCAGAAGATGCTCGGCTGGGCCTTCGAGGCCATGGGCGAACGCCAGGACGACCTGCTCGAGCTGTATTGCGGGAACGGCAACTTCACCTTGCCGCTGGCCACCCGCGCCCGCCAGGTGCTGGCCACCGAGATCAGCAAGACCTCGGTCAACGCCGCCCTGCACAACCTCGACGAGAACGGCGTGGACAACGTGCGCCTGGTGCGTCTGTCGGCCGAAGAGCTGACCCAGGCCCTGAACGAGGTCCGCCCGTTCCGCCGCCTGGAAGGCATCGACCTGAAGAGCTACGAGTTCGGCACGGTGTTCGTCGACCCGCCGCGTGCCGGCATGGACCCGGACACCTGTGAGCTGACCCGTCGCTTCGAGCGCATCCTGTACATCTCCTGCAACCCGGAAACCCTGGCGCAGAACATCGCCCAACTGCACGATACCCACCGTATCGAACGCTGCGCGCTGTTCGACCAGTTCCCCTACACCCACCATATGGAAAGCGGGGTGCTGCTGGTTCGGCGCTGACCCGCGACGACGCGGGGCCGCCAGGGCCCCGCCGTTCGCTGCAAGGAGTGATGTGCCATTGGACCAGTTGAGCGCCATGCAGACCTTCCGCCGGGTCGTCGACCTCGGCAGCTTCAGCGCCGCCGCCCACCAGGCGGGCGTTTCCCACACCGTGCTGTCGCGCCAGGTGAAGCACCTCGAACGCCATCTCGGCACGCAACTGCTCAACCGCACCACCCGGCGCCTGCAAGTGACCGAGGCCGGGGCGCTGTTCTATCGCCACTGCACACGGATTCTCGAGCAGATGCAGGCCATGAACCTTGAACTGTCCGAGCATCAACAACAGCCTAGCGGCACGCTGCGCCTGGGTGTGGCCACTGCCTTTGGGGAGCTGGAGCTGGGACACTGGCTGCCGGACTTCGTCGGACGTCACGAGCGATTGCAGGTGGAACTGCATTGCAGCGACCGCTTCATCGACCTGCTGGAAGAAGACATCGATGTCTGCCTGAGGGTCACCGACCACCTGCCCGACTCCAGCCTGGTGGCCCGCAGGCTGGCGGACAGCGAGGTGGTGCTGGTGGCCGCCCCTTGCTACCTGGAGCGCCACGGTACGCCGACCACACCCGAAGCCCTGGCTGCCCACCCGCTGCTCGGCTACAGCCGCTTGCCGCACCCACAACGCCTGCAACTGACCGGCCCCGCCGGCGAGCGCCGTGAGTATGCCCCAGCGGCTGAGCGCCAATTCGCCAATGGCCCTGCGCGCGGCAGCGATCGGCGGGTTGGGGATCGCCAGCTTCGACCGCTTCATCGCCCACGATGCCTTGCGCGACGGGCGCCTGGTGCCGGTGCTGGCGGACTGGTCGCTGCCCTCGCGAACCTTGTACGCGGTCTACCCGCAGAGCCGCTATGTGGCCCCCAAGGTACGGGCACTGCTCGACTACGTGCAGGGGTACTACGCAGAGCCGCGATGGCGGCATTGATTTGTGCTTAGAACGCACAAGACATGGCAAATTGAAGAAGTATTTGTGCGCAACTTGATTGTTTAACCTTCGCCCATTGTCACTTGGCGAAGGAGCCTCCCCATGAAAGCACTGCACACGATGTTCGCCGGCCTCACCCTGGCCGCCATTGCCACCACCGCCAGCGCCGCTGGCGACACTCTGAGTTCGGTCCCTGACAGCGCCGCGCTGAAATGGCAGCAGGTGCCCGGCACCCAAGGCGCGGTGAGCTACGCCAATGTCGAAGGCGATCTGTTCGGCAAGGGGCCGTACTCGGCCTACGTAAAATTCCGCAAAGGCACCGACAATGGCCTGCACACCCATAGCCAGACCCTGCCGACCGTGGTGTTGAGCGGAACCTTCTACGCGGTGATCGATGGCAAGCGAGTTGAGTACCCGGCAGGCGCCTACTACAAATTGCCCGCCAACCTGGTGCATGAAAGCGGCTGCACCGCGGCGGCCGATTGCCTGCTGTTCCAGTACCAGGCCGGTGCCTTCGATCTGAACCCGGTCAAAGGCTGAGCCTGGGCAACGCGCTCACTCGCTGACCTGGAACTCCACCCGCGCCGTCTCGCCGCTTTCATCCAAAGCACTCAACTCGATGCGCCCGGCCTGCTCGAAACTTACCTGCAGGCTGTCCTGCCCTTGGGTCTCGCCCAAGGGCTGTCCATTGAGGAACCACCAGCGCCGCCCTGCCCCGCCCAATGCCGACACACGCAACTGCAACGGCTCGTGGCTGGTGGCCGGGCGGCGCAGGTTGTCGCCACTGCGCACACCGACGATCGACAGCGGTGGCGCGCTGCTCACCACCTGCGGTGGACAGGCGGGGTCAACGGCCGGCAGCCGCGCCGCTCGACGTTCGACCCGGGGCAACCACGGCTCGAGCGGGGCCGGCCACAAGGCAATGTCTTGGGCCTTGGCACCGGGACAGGAAGCATCGACACGCAAGCCACGCTCGTTGAGCCACACCGTTTCGCGCAATCCCAGCCCCAGCGGCTGGTCGGCAGCCTGCAAGGTCGGTGGCGTGGTGGCGTCGAGGGTCCAGGCGAAACGTTGCCGACGGCAGTTGGGGTCCTGGCGGTTCATCTGCTGGCCCAACGGCCAGCAGATCGCCGCCACACCGACCGACGCCGGCACCGGCTCGACCGGCACTTCGATACCGCGTTGGCTGTCGCGGTTGCTCAGCAGGTCATGCACCTGCAGCATCAATGGCGCCGCTGAGGCCAGGCCGAACTGGCCCGGTACCGGGGTGCCGTCGGGGCGGCCGATCCACACGCCGATCAGGTAGCGCGGGCCGACGCCCACCGACCAGGCATCGCGAAAGCCATAGCTGGTGCCGGTCTTCCAGGCCAATTGCGAACGCTGCACCAGCTCGGCGTGGGGGTCACGGGCCGGCCGCGCCAAGCCGCTGAGAATGCGCCGGGTGATCCAGGCCGACCCCGGCGACAGTAAGCGGCGCTCCACCAGCGGGTCCTGGGGTTGCAGGCGTACCTGCGCGCTCAGCCCACCACGGGCCAGCGCGGCATAGCCACCGACCAGGTCCTCCAGCCGGCTGCCTGCGCCACCGAGGATCAATGACAGGTTCGGCTCGGCCAGCGGCGGCAGCACCAGCGCCATCCCCCCCATGCGCATCTGCGCGGCGAAACGTTTCGGGCCATAGGCCTCGAGCAGTTGCACCGCCGGCAGGTTCAGCGACAGTGCCAGCGCCGAGCTGGCCGACACCGGGCCGCTGAAGCCCATGGAGAAGTTGCCGGGGCGGTAGTCGCCGTAGCGCCGCGGCACATCCTGCAACAGCGATTCGGAGTGGATCAGGCCATCATCCATGGCCATGGCGTAGAGGAACGGCTTAAGGGTCGAACCGGGCGAACGCAGGGCGTGGACCATATCCACGTGACCGAAACGGCGCTCATCGTTCAAGTCGATGGAGCCGAGATACGCGCGCACGGCCATGCTCTGTGTCTCGACCACCAGCAACGCCGCCGAGGTGCGCTCGGGCAGGCGGGCACGCCAGCCCATCAGCAAGTCTTCGAGGCGGCGCTGCAAGGCGGCATCCAGGGTGGTACGGATCAGTGGCGGGCTGTTCGGCGTATTCAGGCGCCGGGCCAGCAGCGGCGCCAGCGCCGGCTCCTGGCGTGGCGCCAGCAACAGCGGCTCTTCACGCGCCTCATCGATGCGCTGGGCTGGCCATACCTGGTACTCGGCCAGGCGCTGCAGCACCTTGTCCCGGGCGCGTTGGGCGCGTTCAGGGTGGCGGTCCGGACGCAGCCGGCTCGGCGCCTGGGGCAGCACGGCGAGCAACGCGGCTTCGGCCGGAGTCAGGTGTTTCGGCGACTTGCCCAGGTACGCCCAACTGGCCGCTGCCACGCCCTGCAAGGTGCCGCCGAACGGTGCCCGGTTGAGGTACAGCTGCAAGATCTCGTCCTTGGACAGGTGCCACTCCAGCTGCGCCGTGCGCCACAGCTGGCGCAGCTTGCCGGACAAGGTGCGGTCGTGCGGGTCGAGCAGGCGCGCCACCTGCATCGACAAGGTGCTGCCGCCGGACACCACCCGCCCGCCACGCAGGTTGAGCCAGGCAGCCCGGGCCAGGGCCATGGGGTTGACGCCGGGGTGATGATAGAACCAGCGGTCCTCGTAGGCGAGCAGGGCTTCAAGGTACAGCGGCGAGACTTCCTGCGGGCTGACCGGATAGCGCCACACGCCGTCGGCGTCGGCGAAGCGCCACAGCGGTGTGCCGTCCTCGGCCAACACCACCCGCGCCAGGTCGTCGCCTGGCATGGGCAATGGCCAGATACGGTCGGCCAACCACAGCAGGGCCATGCCCAGCAGCACGCTGACGGCGACACGCCGCAGCAGCCTGGTCAGGCGCGGGCGCGCTAAGCTTGGCATCGGGAACCGACCGGGCCAGGTGATGGCCAAAGGCTGGGAATCGCCGATTCGTTGATCAGGAAGCGACTATGCATGTAGAAGGTTTTTTCGAATGGCTGGGCCAGGCACTGGGTTCGGTGATCCGATTCATCGTCGATGGCTTGAGCGGGTTGTTCAACCTGCTGGCCAACGCCGGTGGCAATTTCATCGACGGCCTGGCGCGCACGCTGGGAATGGACACCTCGCTGGTGAGCATCCTGGCGCTTATCGTCGGCCTGATGTTGCTGTACTCGGCGGTCCGCGCATTCATGCGCGCATCGATCATCCTCGGGATCATCTGGGCGTTGCTGGGGCTGTGGGTGTTGAGCTGGGTGGTGCATTGAAAGCAGCTGCAAGCTTGGAGCTACAAGCGACAAGTTGAAAGCAGCCTGCGTCGACTGCTTTCTCTTGTAGCTTGCAGCTCACAGCTTGAGGGTCAGCGAGCTCTTACAATCATCTCGCCCAGGCTATCACCTACCGCCTGCAAGTTGGGCCGGTACATCGACTCCACCTGCGGTGGCGGAATGCGGTAGCTGCCCGGCGTCACCGCACGGGCCAGGTACAGCAAGTGGGTGGTGCCGTAGCTGTCGAGCTTGAGCGCGGCCACATAGCGGTCGTCGCGGTACTCCTGGTGCACCACGCTGGCGTTCTGCATCGACTCGCGCCATTGCTTCACCGCGCTGCTGGCGTTGTCCAGGCTGGCGGCGCTCTGCGCCAGGTTCTGGTTCTCCAGCTCCAGGCCTGCCGGCAACAAATCGACCACCAGGGCGTCGGGCACCTGGTCCTGCGCCTTGAGCGCCAGGTGCACCAGCACCAGGTCACCGCTGCGCAGGTTGCGCACATCCAGCGTCTGGCCATTCATGCCCAGGTATTCGCGACGGATTTCCAGGCCATTGCCGCTGGCGGCCGGCGCCTGGCGCGGGTAGCCGGACAGGGTCAGCTGCTGGTACAGGGTCTCGCCACCCTGGTTCTGCACGGTCAATGGCGAGGCCAGCAGCGGGCCCTCGAGCTTCATCCCCGAGTCATTGTTGTCGAACTCGCGGACCTCACCGGCGCTGTCCAGGCGGGCCTTCCAGTTGCCTTCCGGCTTGCCCAGCAGGCCACGCCCGGCGAGGAACAGCGCGTTGCGCTCCTGGGTGGAGAGCCAACGGTTGGCGGCCAGCTCGTCGGACAGGCCGAACAGGCGCTGATCGACCTGATTGGCGGCCAGGTTGTTCTCCTGCAGCAGGGCCAGGATCAACGCCTGGTCACGCAGGGCGCTGCCGTAGTCGGCCAGCCAGCCTTTGCCGCGGGTGACCGCCAGGCCCGCCTGCAGCGCCTGCTGCGAACGCTGCTTGTCGCCCATCTTGTCCAGCGCCACCGCCAGTTGCACCAATGGCAAACCGGAGCGGGCGTCAGTGCGGCGCTCGAACAGGCTGCGCAAGGCGCCCAGCGGTGCCTGTTGGCTGCGCGCCAGCACCAGGCCGGCGTAGGCCTGCACGGCGAAGCGGGTGTGGTCGGCGTTCTGGCTGTAGTCGACTTCGATCAGGTTGCGCTCCTGCACATAGCGCAGCAGGCGCTCGCTGGCCTTCTTCAGCGCCTCGGCCGGTACGCCGTAGCCTTGCTCGCGGGCGCGCAGCAGGAAATCGGTGACGTAGGCGGTCAACCAGTATTCCTCCTCGCTGTCCGAACTCCACAGGCCGAAGCTGCCGTTGTAGCGCTGCATGCTCAGCAGGTGCTCGATACCCATCTCGATCTTGCGCTTGCGCACATCGGCCGGCTCACCCTTGATGCCCAGGCGCTTGAGGCTGTCGGCATCGGCATACAGCGACGGGTACAGGCCACTGGTGGTCTGCTCCAGGCAGCCGTAGGGGTAGGCTTCCAGGGCGCGGATCTGCTCGGCAAGGTTCAGCGGTGGGCGGCTCGACAACGCCAGGCTGGCCTCCAGGCCCGCAGGCTCGAATTCGGCCAGGTCGCTGTCGGGCAGGCTCCAGGGCTGGTCCTTGAGGGCCACGCGGTAGTGCTTGAGCATCGCCGGGTAGGCCGGGCGAATACCCAGGGTCCATTCACGCTCGAAGGTACTGGCCGGCTCACCCGGCAGCTGCAGGCCGTTGACCTGCACGCGGACCTTGCCCTGGCCCAGGCCACCCTGGGCCTGCACCGGGATCATCAGGGTGGTGCGCTGACCTTCGGCGAGGCTGAAGTTCTGCTGCGCGCCACCAACCAAGCTCAGCTGGCCTTCGCTGGACACCTGCACGCTCAGTTGCTGGGCGCGGCCGGACAGGTTGGCCAGGTCCAGCGCCAGGCGGGTCTGATCGCCACCGGCGAGGAAGCGCGGCGCGGACAGCTCGGCGATCAGCGGCGCGGCGACCACGGTCTTGCCTTCGGCCATGCCGAAGTGTTCCTCGGTCCAGGCCTGGGCCATCAGCCGCAGTTCACCGTTGAAGTCAGGGATATCGACGCTGGCCTGGCCCTCGCCTTTCTCATCGAGGGTGACCGGCAGGCTCTGCTGGGCAACGATGGTCACCGTGGTGTTCGGGCGCTTGCCGCCCTTGGCCATGGCGGCGTCACCGCCGAAGGCCAGGCTGGCCAGGCGGCCCTGGCCGGCTTCGATCAACTGGCCATAGATGTCCAGCTGGTCGGCGCCGTAGGCCTTGCGGCCGAACAGGCTGGCGAACGGATCGGGGGTCTTGAAGTCGGTGATGTTGAGGATGCCCACGTCCACCGCCGACAACAACACATGCACCTGCTTGGGCACGCTGCCATCGGCGTTGACCGCCTTGACCTTGACGGTCAGCGGTTGCTTGGGCCGCATTTTCTCCGGTGCCTGCAGCGATACGGCCAGCTTACGCTCGGCGCGGTCCAGCGGCAGGTGCAGCACGCCCACGGCACGTTTCGGCGTGGCGTTGGCCTTGCGCTCACCCGGGCGGATCACCAGGGCGCTGATGTACAGGTCGTGGCGCGCCCACTTCTTGTCCAGTTCGACATCGAAGGTCTTGCCCTCGGCCGGTACCTCGATTTCCTGCCACCACAGCGGGCCGTCGGCGGACTCGATCATCAGGTAGCCGCTGCCGGCGGCCGGCGGGGTGACGGTGACCTTGGCGGTGCCGCCTTCCTTGTAGGCTGGCTTGTCCAGGGCGATCTTCACCTGGTCAGGGCGCACGGCGCCGCCCTCGGCGTTGTCCTGGGCGCGGTAGCCGGCCCAGAAGCGGGCACTGGAGACCAGGCCGGTCTGCGGGTCTTCCACCTCGACGCGGTACGGGCCCCACTCCACCTGGAAGTTCAGCTTGGCGGTGGAGCCTGCCTTCACGCTGACGGTTTCTTCAGCCTGGGTAAGGAATTTCTCGTTGTAGTTGTAGCTCCAGCCATCGCTCTGCGAGTAGTTCCAGTAGTAGTCGCGGCGCTCGCGGATCAGCCGCACCTTCAGGTTGTCGGCGGCCAGTTTCTTGCCGTCGCGATCAGCCACCAGGAACTCGAATTCTACCGGGCCATCGCCGTCGGTTTCTTCGCCGTCAAACAGGCCGCGCAGGCCCGGCAGGCGCTCGGCAGGCCAGATCGGCTGCTCCAGGCGCCGTGTGATCGGCCGACCACCGGACTCCTGCAGGCTGGCCTGCACGGTCAGTTGCAGTGGCGAGCGGGCTTCAGCCCAGCGGCTTTCGATGTCGATGCGGGCCTTGCCGTTCTGGTCGAGGGTGACTTCGTCCAGTTCCAGGTCCTGGTTCAGGTCGGTCTCGGTGACCGCGCCGAACTGGTAGCCCGGCAGCGCCTTCACCGCTTCACGCAGCGGGCGCACGTACGCCTGGCCACTGAGGCGGTTGCCGGCGGCAGGCGCACCATAAAGGTAACGGCCATTGACCTGGATCGTGGCGGTTTGGTCCGGCGCCAGCGGCGCGGCACTGCCTTTGAGCTCCAGCGCCAGGCGCTCGGGGAGGAAGTCCTCGACAAGGAATTCGTAGACCTGCTTGCGTCCACCGCCCATGTCGAGCAGCAACTGCCAGCGGCCGGTCGGCGCTTCGCTGGCCAGTTGCAGTTGGTACTGGAACAGGCCGTTCTGGTCGGCCTCCCAGACGAACTTGCGGCTGATCTGCTCATCGGGGCGGCGTACTTCCACGTTCACCGGCTGGGCCTTGACCGGCTTGCCGTCCTGGTCGCGCAGCAGGCCGTTGAGCAGCACGGTCTCGCCTGGTCGGTACAGGTCGCGCGGGCCAAAGATGAAGAACTGCAGCGGGTTGGCCTGGGGGCCGGCGATGTCGAACTCGGCCAGGTCCAGCGCCGCGGTGTTCAGGCGCAGCAGGGTGGTGTGCACGCCCTGGGTGGCGATCAGCGTATCGGCCTTGGCGGTGATCGGCAGCTGCGCATGGCCGTCGCCGTCGGTCTTGGCCTGGGCCAGCAGCTTGCCCTTGTCGTCGTGCAGCTCGAGGGTGACGTCCTTGAGCGCCTTGCCGCCCTCCAGGGCCTGGGTGAACACGTCCAGGCGGTCGCGATAGCGGTGCGCCGAGACACCGATGTCACTCAGGGTGAACAGAGTCGCCGGTTGCGAGTAGTCATAGGTGCCCGAGGCACGCATGACTGCCAGGTACACGCCAGGCTCCTGCAGCGGCTTGATCCCGGCGATCGGCAACAGCACGGTTTCGCGGGTATTGCGCGCCGGGTTGAGGTCGAAACGGCCGCTGTAGACCAGCTCGGCCATCTCCAGGGTTTCCTTGGACTGGTAGTAGTAAAGGCTGCTGTTGCGCCCCCAGTTGACCAGGAAGCTCGAGAGCATGTCCGGCTTGATGCGGAAGAACTCGACATCGACCTTGTCGACGTTCAGGGCAATCACCGGCAGGCCTTCGGCCAAGCGCGTGGGCAGCAGCGAACCGCGGCTGGCGAAGCCCACCGTGGCCTGCATGTCGCGGGTCTCGAAGCGGCTGACCGATTCGGCCTGCAGCTGGTTGCCGTTGACCGAGAGCAGGCCCTTGTCGATGGTCAGGACCATCTTGCGCTGCGGCTCCAGGTGGCGCAGGCGCAGTTCCATCTGGTTGTCCGAGAGTTCCCAGGCGCCGTCGACCTTGCCCTTGACGGTATCGACCAGGTGCAGCTTGCCGGCAAAGTCCTGGTTGGCGTCCAGTGGCGCGGAGACGCTGACCGACAGGGTACTGGCGCCGTCGAGCTGCACTTCCGAGACGTCCAGCACGGTCAGCTCGCGGCCGGCGTAGCGCTTGGCGAGCACCGCCGGATCTTCGCGCTTGGCCGTCCTGGTTTCGACGGGCGCGACGGCAGTGGCGGCATCGGCAGGCGCCGAAGGCTTGTCCGGGGTGGAGGAATCACAGGCACTGAGCAGGGCCAGCGCGCAGGCCAGCAACAATCCTTTGTTGAGCATTTGAGAGAGAACTCTTCGGCAGCGTGTACATGAGGGGGGCAACTATAGCGCAACGGCTCGAAGCTTACCTGGCGATGCGCGGCAAGTGAGACCGTGTTCGCGCCAATAGGTTGCCGGGCCGGTACAATGAGCGCATTTGATCTTGCAAGGGGCCGCTTCGCGCCCCATCGCCGGCAAGCCGGCGATGGGGCGCGAAGCGGCCCTGATATGAAGGATGTGCATGTCCTCACTGTCCACCGCCTGGCGCAACCGCCCCACCCACCACAAGGTCTGGGCCCTCGCCGCGCCGATGATCCTGTCCAACATCTCGGTGCCGCTGGTGGCGCTGGTCGACAGCACGGTGATCGGCCACCTGCCCCATGCCCATCAGTTGGGCGCGGTGGCCGTCGGTGCTACGCTATTCACCTTCATGGTCGGCCTGCTGGGCTTCCTGCGCATGGGCTCCACCGGCTTCGCCGCCCAGGCCGCCGGCCGCGCCGACGGCGCCGCGCTGCGCCAGGTGCTGGTGCAGGGGCTGCTGCTGGCGCTGGCTTTCGCCGTGCTGATCGGCCTGTTGGCCCTGCCCTTCAGCCAGCTGGCGCTGCAGGCGATGCAGCCTAGCGAGGCGTTGCATGCCTCGACCGAAGCCTTCTTCCACACCCGCCTGCTCGGCCTGCCGGCAGCACTGGCCAGCTATGCCCTGGTCGGCTGGTTCCTCGGCACCCAGAACGCCCGGGCGCCACTGGCGATCCTGCTGACCACCAACCTGCTCAACATCGCCCTGAACCTGTGGTTCGTGCTTGGCCTGGACTGGGGGGTGGTCGGCTCGGCGCGGGCCTCGGTGATCGCCGAATGGAGCGCCGCCCTGCTCGGCCTGGCCCTCACCCGCCCGGCCTTGCGCGCCTACCCCGGGCAGGTCGCCTGGGCCGCGCTGAAACGCTGGCAGAGCTGGCGGCCGCTGCTGGCGGTCAACCGCGACATCTTCCTGCGCAGCCTGGCCCTGCAACTGGTGTTCCTGCTGCTCACCGTGCAGGGTGCGCGCCTGGGCGAGGCGACGGTGGCGGCCAATGCCCTGCTGCTCAATGGCCTGATGCTCACCGCCTATGCCCTCGATGGCCTGGCCCATGCGGTCGAGGCCCTGTGCGGCCATGCCATCGGCGCCCGTGACCGCAGTGCCCTGAGGCAGGCACTGGTGGTGGCCTGCGGCTGGTCACTGATCGTCAGCCTGGTGTTCGCCGTGCTGTTTTTGCTGGGCGGGCACCTGTTCATCGACCTGCAAACCGACATCGCCAGCGTGCGCGACGCGGCATATCCCTACCTGCCTTACCTGGCGGTGCTGCCATTGGTAGCCGTGTGGAGCTACCTGCTCGACGGCCTGTTCATCGGCGCGACGCGGGCCCGCGAGATGCGTAATGCGATGCTGCTGTCGGTGGCAGTTGCGCTGCCCCTGGCGCTTGCCATGCGCGGGTTCGGCAACCATGGGCTGTGGTGGGCGTTCCTCGGCTTCATGGTGCTGCGGGCAGTAACGCTGGGGTGGCTGGGGTGGCGTTTGCAGCAGCGCGACCGCTGGATTCCCTGAGAGCGGCGCCGCTTTGCAGCGCTGCGTCACGAAACCAGGAGAAAGCCCTCACCTGCCCCCTTGCCTGCGCCCGGCCTGATTCCCCACAATCGCGCCCATGCCGCACCATGACAGGGAATTCGCCGTGCCATCCATCTACCAGCTCAAACCCCGCTTCCAGGCGCTGCTGCGCCCTTCGGTGCAGCGCCTGTACGACCGTGGCGTCACCGCCAACCAAGTCACAGTCGCCGCCGCCGCGGTCTCCATCCTCCTTGGCCTGCTGCTCGCCTGGCAGCACCAGGTCTCCTGGCTGTTCATCCTGATACCGCTGTGGATGCTGCTGCGCATGGCGCTGAACGCGGTCGACGGCATGCTCGCCCGCGAGTTCGGCCAGCAGTCCAGGCTCGGCGCCTACCTCAATGAACTGTGCGACGTGATCGCCGACACCGCGCTGTACCTGCCGTTTGCCTTGCTGCCGGGCGTTTCGCCGACACTGGTGGTGCTGGTGGTGGTGTTCGCCGTGATCAGCGAATACGCCGGGGTAATGGGCCCGCTGGCTGGTGCGTCACGCCGCTACGACGGGCCGATGGGCAAGAGCGACCGGGCCTTCGCCTTCGGCGTGCTGGGCACCGGCGTGGCGTTCGGGCTGCTGGCCGCGAGCTGGATCAATGGCCTGTTGCTGGTGATCCTGCTGCTCTCGCTCTATACCCTGTACAACCGGGTTCGCCACGGCCTGGCCGAAACCCGCTGAGCCCCTCGCTGCCGGACAAGGATATTCGCCATGCGCCAAGCGCAATCGCTGCATTTCTGCACCCATGACGGCGTCGAGCTGCACTATCGTCACTGGCCCGCCACGCGCAACGAGCATCAACCACGCCGCGCCGTGGTGATGTTCCACCGCGGCCACGAGCACGGCGGGCGCATGGCCCACCTGGCCGACGAACTGAACATGCCCGGTTATGATTTCTTCGCCTGGGACGCCCGTGGTCATGGCCAATCGCCAGGAGCACGCGGCGACAGCCCGGGCTTCGCCACCAGCGTGCGCGACGTACAGACCTTCATCGAGCATCTTCAGGCCCGTCACGGCATCGCCGAGGCGGACATGGTAGTGCTGGCGCAAAGCGTCGGCGCGGTACTGATCGCCACCTGGGCCCACGACTATGCGCCCAGGGTGCGCTGCCTGGTGCTCGCCTCGCCGGCGTTCAAGGTCAAGCTCTACGTGCCCTTCGCCCGCCCCGGGCTGAAGCTGCTCAAGGCTCTGCGCGGCAACTTCTTCGTCAACAGCTACGTCAAGCCGCGCCTGTTGACCCATGACCCGGAGCGGGTCATGTCGTATGTCGCCGACCCGCTGATCAGCCGGCCGATTTCGGTCACCATGCTGCTGGGCCTGTATGACGCCGCCGACCGCGTGGTGGCCGACGCCCAGGCGATCCAGGTGCCGACGCAACTGCTGATCTCCGGCGCGGACCTGGTGGTCGAGCGCAAGCCGCAGGAGCAGTTCTTCGATCGCCTGGGCAGTGCACGCAAGGAAAAGCACATCCTGCCCGGCTTCTTCCACGATACCCTCGGCGAGCGCGACCGCGCCCACGCCCTGGCGCGGATCGAGCGCTTCATAGCGCACTGCTTCGACGCGCCGCCAGCGCGGCCGGCGTTGCTCGACGCCGACCGCAGCGGCGCCAGCTGCGCCGAGGCCGAGAGCCTGGCTGCGCCGTTGCCACGCCATTCGCCACGCGACCTCTACTGGCGCGCCACCCGTGCCGGCCTGCGGCTGGGCAAGGGCCTGTCCGAGGGGGTGAAACTGGGCTTCGACACCGGCTTCGACTCCGGCTCCACCCTCGACTACGTCTACCGCAATACGCCGACCGGCAAAGGCCGGTTGGGCGAGCTGGTCGACCGGAACTACCTGGACGCCATCGGCTGGCGCGGTATCCGCCAGCGCAAGCTGAACGTCGAGGAGCTGTTGCGCCTGGCCATCGCCCAGCTGCGCGAGCAACAGCGCCCGGTCCACATCGTCGATATCGCCGCCGGCCATGGCCGCTATATCCTCGAGGCCTTGCAAGGCCTGCAGCAACTGCCCGACTCGATCCTGCTGCGCGACTACAGCGAACTGAACGTGCAACAGGGCAACGCACTGATCACCGAAAAAGGCCTCGCCGAGATCGCCCGCTTCGTCCAGGGTGATGCCTTCGATCGGCAAAGCATGGCCAGCCTCACGCCACGCCCCACCCTCGCGGTGGTCTCGGGCCTCTACGAGCTGTTCGCCAGCAACGAGCTGGTCGGCAATTCGCTGGCGGGCCTGGCCGATGCCGTCGAGGACGGCGGCTACCTGGTCTACACCGGCCAGCCCTGGCATCCGCAGCTGGAGATGATCGCCCGCGCCCTGACCAGCCACCGCGGCGGCCAGGCCTGGGTGATGCGCCGACGCAGCCAGGCAGAGATGGATCAGTTGGTCGAGGCCGCAGGGTTCCGCAAGATCACCCAGCGCATCGATGAATGGGGCATCTTCAGCGTCAGCCTGGCGCAGCGGGCGCGTTGATGGCCCGTGAAGCCGGGCTGATCCGCCGCGGCGTGCTCTGGCTGCTGTTGCTCGGGCCGTTGTTTTTCCTCAGCTATGGCCTGGCCAACACCTACACGGCCGGACGCGACGATATCGGCAGCCTGGTGTTCGCCTGGGAACGGCACATGCCGCTGTGGCCGTGGACGATCATCCCGTACTGGTCGATCGACCTGCTGTACGGGTTGTCGTTCCTGCTGCCGCGTACACGTCGCGAGATGGACCGACATGCCCTGGCATTGCTCACCGCACAGGTGATCTGCGTGGCCTGCTTCCTGCTCTGGCCGCTGCGCTTCACCTTCGAGCGCCCCGAGCTGTCGGGGTTGTTCGGCTGGCTGTTCGATGTGCTGATGGGCTTCGACAAGCCCTACAACCAGGCGCCTTCGCTGCATATCGCGCTGTTGGTGATCATCTGGACGATGTTCGCCCGCCATACGCGGCATCCAGCCTGGCGCTGGCTGGTGCACGGCTGGATGGGGCTGATCGGGCTGTCGGTCCTGAGCACCTGGCAGCATCACTTCATCGATGTACCGACCGGGGCGCTGGCCGGGTTCGTCTGCCTGTGGCTGTGGCCGCAACAAGGGCCGCTGCCCTGGCAGCAGGCGTGCCTGGCACGCGATCCCAAACGCTGGCGGCTGGCGTTGCGTTATGGACTGGGCGCGCTGCTGCTGGCCGTGCTCGGCTTCAAGCTGGGGCACACCGCCTTGTGGCTGCTCTGGCCTGGGTTTTCACTGCTGTTGGTAGCGTTGAACTATGCGCTGTTCGGGCCGCAAGGTTTCCAGAAAGGCAGCGATGGCCGGCTGTCGGTCGCGGCGACGGCATTGCTGGCGCCTTACCTGATTGGGGCCTGGATCAATTCAAGGCTGTGGACCTGGCGCCACCCGCAGGCGGATGAGGTGTGCGAGGGGGTGTACCTCGGGCGTGTGCCGGGCGCGGATGATGCGGTGCAGTTCCCGGTGGTGATCGACCTCAGCGCGGAGCTGGCCTGCGGGGTCCTCCTCGCGGGGCAAGCGCGCTCCCACGAGCAGACGCCACAGGCTTCGCAGTCCTACCTGAATCTGCCGTCACTGGACCTGGTCGCCCCTGACACGCAGACCTTGCAGCAAGCTGCCGAGGCTATCGAACACCTGCGCCGGCACGGCCCGGTACTGGTCTGCTGTGCGCTCGGCTACTCGCGCAGCGCCAGCGCGGTCGCCGCCTGGCTGGTGGTCAGCGGCCGCTGCAAGGCAATCGCGCATGCCGAAACACTGATCCGCCAGGCGCGACCCGGCGTGGTATTGCATCCAGCCCACCGCCAGGCCCTGCAGCCGTTGGAGACCCGGCCATGAACCTGCTCGTCGTCGCCAGCCTGCTCGCCCGTGGTCGCCAACTGGAGCGCTGGTCGGACGGCATCACCTTGCTGGCCCTGGCCTGCAGCCTGGCGCCCATGCTGGGCGCGCCGTTGCCAGCGCTGCCCCGAGTGTTCTGCGCAGCGTTGCTGGCGCTTGGCCTGGCACACAAGTACTGGGCCATACGCGTTGCCCTGGATGCCGAGCTGTTCGCCCGGCTCGCCAACTGCGACGACCTGCCCGCCGATACCCTGGCCCTGGACCGCGCCCTGTTCGAACTGCGCCTGAAACCGACCGCCGACGATCCACGCGGCTGGCCTGCACGCAGCGAGGCCGCCCTGGCCCTGCTGCGCCGTCAGGCCTTGTGCCTGGCCGCGCAGGTGCTGCTCGCCGTCACCCTCCCCTTCACCGGATAACCCCCGATGCTCGCCAGCCTGACTGCCTTCGTCATCACCTCCGCCGCCCGCCTGATCACCGGCGCCCGCGCCCTGTGGCTGGGCTGCACGCCGCAACCGGTGCAGCGCCTGTACTTCGCCAACCACAGCAGCCACGGCGACTTCGTGCTGCTCTGGGCCGCGCTGCCCGAGCCGCTGCGCCGCCGCACCCGGCCAGTGGCCGGCGCCGACTACTGGTGCAAGCCTGGCATCCGCGATTTCCTGATCCGCCAGGTGTTCAACGGCGTGCTGATCGATCGCCAGCAGGCCAGCGAGGGCAACCCGCTGCAACCGGTGCTGGACGCCTTCGCCCAGGGTGACTCGCTGATCTTCTTCCCGGAAGGCACCCGCAACCTCACCGACGACCCGCTGCTGTCTTTCAAGAGCGGCCTGTTCCACCTGGCCTCGGCCAACCCGCAGGTGGAGCTGGTGCCGGTGTGGATCGCCAACCTCAACCGGGTCATGCCCAAAGGACGGGCCCTACCCCTGCCGCTGCTGTGCACCCTGAGTTTCGGCGAGCCGCTGCACCTGCAGCCGGACGAAGCCAAGCACGCCTTTCTCGAGCGGGCCCGCCAGGCCCTGCTGAACCTGGCCCCGAAGGAAGCCTGAGATGGATCACAACACCCTGTCGCTGTTCGCCGGTATCGGCGCCCTGCTGCTGCTCGCCAGCCTCGTCGGCCGCCTGCTCAAGTGGCGTGCCGGCCCCGCGCCACATGCGGTGATCGACAACCTCAACGCGCGCATCAATGCCTGGTGGGTGATGGTGCTGGTGATCGGTATCGCCTTCCTGTTCGGCAAGTACGGCGTCATCGTGCTGTTCTACGGCGTCTCGTTCTACGCCCTGCGCGAGTTCATGACCCTCACCCCGACCCGACGCAGCGACTACCCCGCCCTGGTGGCGGCGTTCTACGTAGCGTTGCCGGTGCAGTACCTGCTGATCGCCATGGACTGGTACGGCCTGTTCAGCATCTTCATCCCGGTATACCTGTTCCTGTTGCTGCCGATCCTCGCCAGCTTCGGCGGCGACACCACGCGCTTTCTCGAGCGCGCCTCGAAGGTGCAGTGGGGCCTGATGATCGCGGTGTACTGCGTGTCCTCGGTGCCGGCGCTGATGACCCTGGACATCCCCGGCTACGAAGGCCGCAACCTGCTGCTGATCGCCTGGCTGATCCTGGTGGTACAGATCAGCGACGTGCTGCAGTACGTCTGCGGCAAGCTGTTTGGCAAGCGCAAGGTGGCACCCAACCTGTCGCCGTCGAAGACCGTCGAAGGCCTGGCCGGCGGCGTGGCCTTGGCTACCCTGGTCGGCGCGCTGCTGTGCTGGATCACCCCGTTTACCTTCTGGCAGGCGGCGCTGATGGCGCTGACGGTCAATGCCATGGGCTTCTTCGGCGGGCTGGTGATGTCGGCGATCAAGCGCGACCGTGGAGTGAAGGACTGGGGCCACATGATCGAAGGCCACGGCGGCATGCTCGACCGCATGGACTCGGTGTGCTTCGCCGCGCCGGTGTTCTTCCACTTCGTGCGTTACTGGTGGGCGTGAGGCGCACATCATGATCGACGCTCAACTGCACGCAACCCAGGAGGTTCTCACCCGACACCTGGGCGAGCACCTGCTGTCCATCCATCTTTACGGGTCCGCAGTGGCCGGTGGCCTGAAGCCCGAGAGCGATCTGGACCTGCTGGTGACCGTGGCGAGCCCATTGGCCCCTGAGGCGCGCCATGCGCTGATGCTCGACCTGCTCGATGTCTCGGCCCCACCTGGCAGCCGCCCTGACCTGCGAGCACTCGAAGTGACGCTGCTGGTTCACGATGAGATTCATCCCTGGCGCTATCCTGCCCGGCGTGAACTGCAGTTCGGTGAATGGCTGCGCACGCCCTTGCTGGCAGGTGAAGTGGAGCCGGCACAGGTCGACCCCGACCTGGCCATTTTGCTGACAAAGGCCCGCCAACATAGTATTGGCCTGCTGGGGCCCAGCGCCGTTCAGTGGTTTGACCCCATTCCCCAGGAGGATCTGGTCAGAGCATTGCGTGACACCCTCGCGCAATGGAACAGCCCTGACGACTGGACCGGCGATGAGCGCACCGTGGTCCTGGCTCTGGCGCGTATCTGGTACAGCCTGGAAACTGGAGATATCGCAGCCAAGGACGTGGCCGCCGACTGGTTGCTGCCACGCCTGCCCCAGACTTATCGCCAAGTGTTGGCCAATGCGCGTGCCGCCTACCTGGGCGAGGCTGCCGAGCAGCTTGCAGCCTGGCCCGAACAGGTGGCGGCTTACGTTTATTACTGCAAGGCGCAGATGCCGGCATAGCGCAGGCAGGCAGTTGGACGTCGAGCCCAGGCAACTGCCCGTACGTCGATGGCCCTATGGTGACGCGTCATCTCACCTGTTACCTGGAGCCACGCCATGTCCGATTTCATCACCGTCCTGCGCGAAACCTGCCCGACCCCGGTGGTCGACGCGACCAAGTGGAAGCGCATCGGCGGCGATCCGCACACCGTCAACCTCAACGCCTACCTGTCCGCCGACGGCAGCAAGATCATGGGCACCTGGATCTGCACGCCGGGCAAGTTCGAGGTCAACTACGAGAAGTGGGAGTACTGCCATTTCCTCGATGGCTACTGCATCGTCACCCCGGAAGGCGAGGAGCCGAAGCATCTGAAGGCGGGGGATGTGTTCGTGATCGAGCCGGGGATGAAAGGGACCTGGGAAGTGGTCGAGACGGTGCGCAAGTACTTCGTGTTTGCCTGAAGCGGTAATCGTGGGAGCGGGCTTGCCCCGCGATGACGTCAGGCGGGACAACGCCGTCGCCTGATTTGAAGTCATCGCGGGGCAAGCCCGCTCCCACGATCCAAACGCCCGTTCTGCCGAAAAAAAAATCGCGAATCGCATGCTCTTCCCCCAAGGTGCGCAGTTACAAGGGGGAAGGCCATGCGATCCGCGATCAAGTCCACTCGCGGGTCAATCCTTCTTGCGGTACCCCTCGACGATCGCCGAGAAATCCTTGCCACCCTCGCCGCGCAGGCTCATGGCCTGGTACAGCTGCTGGGCCACGGCACCCAGGATCACCGGCTGGTGCGCCTGGCGCGCGGCCTCGGTGGCCAGCCCCAGGTCCTTGAGCATCAGCTCGGCGCCGAAGCCGCCGGTGTAGCCCCGTGAAGCCGGGGCAGTCTCGATGATGCCGGGCCACGGGTTGTAGGTGTCCGAACTCCAGCAACGTCCGGTCGAGCTGTTGATGATCCCGGCCAGCACCTTGGTGTCGATGCCCAGCGCATTGCCCAGGGCCATGGCCTCGGACACGCCGATCATCGAGATGCCCAGCAGCAGGTTGTTGCAGATCTTGGCGATCTGCCCGGTGCCGACTTCGCCGCAATGCACGATATTGCGGCCCATCTGCTCCAGCACCGGCTTGAGGGTGGCGAACAGCTCGGCGCTGGCGCCGACCATGAAGGTCAGGGTGCCGGCGGCTGCGCCACCGGTGCCGCCGGAGACCGGCGCATCACCCATGTCGATGCCCTTGGCCGCCGCGGCCTTGGAGACCTCACGGGCGGTCTGCGGATCGATGGTGCTGCAGTCCACGGTCGGAGTGCCGGGGTGAATGCCGGCCAGCACGCCGGTTTCTTCGTCCAGGTACACGCCACGCACATGAGCGGCAGCCGGCAGCATGGTGATCACCAGCTCGCTGTTGGCGGCGGCGTCCTTGGGCGAGGTGCTGACCTGACCGCCCAGCTCGGCGAGCTCGGCCAGCACGGTCTTGTTCAGGTCGAACAGGTTGAGCTGGTGCCCGGCCTTGATCAGGTTGCGGGCCATGGGCGCGCCCATGTTGCCCAGGCCAATGAATGCGATACGCATGACGAGCTCCTTAGCGCAGGCTGATGGTGGTGTTCACACCGTCATTGACGCTGTCATCGTCGAACCAGCGGGCGGTGACGGTCTTGGTCTGAGTGTAGAACTGCACCACCTGCTTGCCGTACGGGCCGAGGTCGCCGAGCTTGGAACCGCGGGAACCTGTGAAGCTGAAGAACGGCACCGGTACCGGGATCGGGATGTTGATGCCGACCTGGCCGATGTCGATCTCGCTCTGGAACTTGCGCGCCGCCGCGCCGCTCTGGGTGAACAGGCCGGTGCCATTGCCGAACGGGTTGGCGTTGACCAGGGCGATGGCCTCGTCGAGGGTGTCGACCTCCAGGGTCACCAGCACCGGGCCAAAGATTTCCTGGGTGTAGACCTGCATGTCGGTCTTCACCCCGGAGAACAGGGTCGGGCCGACGAAGTTGCCTTGCTCGTAGCCCGGCACCTTGACGTCACGACCGTCGAGCTCGAGCTTGGCGCCTTCCTTGATGCCGCTCTCGATCAGGCCCAGCACGCGCTCCTTGGCGCGCTTTGAAACCACTGGGCCGACATCGGTGCCCGGCTCGTTGCCGGCGTTGACCTTGAGCTTGCTGGCCGCGTCCTTGATATCCGGCAGCCATTCGCGGGCCTTGCCCACCAGCACCGCCACCGAGGTGGCCATGCAGCGCTGGCCGGCCGCGCCGAAGGCGGCGCCGACAAGAGCGTTGATGGTCTGGGTACGGTTGGCGTCGGGCAGCACCACGGCGTGGTTCTTGGCGCCCATCATCGACTGCACGCGCTTGCCGTGCTGGCTGCCCAGGTTGTAGACGTGGGTGCCGACTTCGGTCGAGCCGACGAAAGAGATCGCCTTGATGTCCTGGTGGGTACAGATCGTGTCGACCACCTGCTTGCCACCGTGCACCACGTTGAGCACACCGGCGGGGATGCCAGCCTCCAGCGCCAGCTCGACCAGCATCATGGTCGACAGCGGGTCCTGCTCGGATGGCTTGAGCACGAAGGTGTTGCCGCAGACGATGGCCATCGGGAACATCCACAGCGGGATCATCGCCGGGAAGTTGAACGGGGTGATGCCGGCGCACACGCCGATCGGCTGGCGCAGGGTATAGGTGTCGACGCCGCCGGCGACGTTTTCGGCGAACTCACCCATCTGCAGGGTGCCGATGGAGGCGGCGTGCTCGACCACTTCCAGGCCGCGGAAGATATCACCCTCGGCGTCGGCGATGGTCTTGCCCTGTTCGGCGCTGAGGGTCACGGCGATGCGCTTGCTGTGTTCGCGGATCAGCGCCTGCAGCTTGAGCATGATGCGCATGCGCGCGCCGATGGGAGTGTCGCGCCAGGTCTTGAAGGCACGCTCGGCAGCGGCTACCGCGGCGTTCACTTCCTCGACGGTAGCGAACGGCACCCGCGCCAGCACTTGCTGGGTGGCCGGGTTGACGATGTCACGCCACTCGGTGGTCTTCGACTCGACCCATTGGCCGTCGATCAGCAGCTTGACCTGCTCGACCTTGGTCTGGTCGGGCGTCTGGGGTGCGTTCATCTGCGCTCTCCTTGGAATTATTGTCGGAACGAGGACGCCTACGCCGGAGCGAACACGGGGTGGCGCTTAGGGGCTGAGTTCGAGTATAGATGTGCAAACATCCAACAAGAATGCACAAAAAAACCGGATCATCATGCAAAAAGACCTCACCTCCCTGAGCGCGCTGAACTGGGACGACCTCAAGTTCTTTCTTGAGGTAGCGCGCACCCGCAAGGCCAGCAGTGCGGCCAAGCGCCTGGCCGTGGACTACACCACGGTGTCGCGGCGCATCGGTTCACTGGAAGGGGCGCTGGGCACTTTGCTGTTCGAGAAGTCGCGGACCAACGGCTTCGTCCTCACCGCCGAAGGCCAGCGCCTGCTGGGCTATGCCGAGTCGATCGAGAGCACCCTGCACATGGCTTGCGAGCAAGTCTCGGGCTCGGGCGTGGCATTGTCGGGGCATGTGCGCATGGGCTGCACCGAAGGCTTCGGCAGCTTCTTCGTCACCCCGCAGTTGAGCCACTTCGTCGATGCCTGGCCGGCGATCTCGGTGGACATCCTGCCGTTGCCGCACTTCATCAGCCTGTCCAAGCGCGAAGCCGATATCGTCATCGCCCTGGAGCGCCCGGAACACGGTCCTTACGTGTGCTGCAAGCTGTGCGACTATCGCCTGCGCCTGTATGCCACCCAGGACTACCTGGATCTCCACGAGCCAATTCGCGAGATCGCCGACCTGGGGCGCCACCCGTTCATCAGCTACGTGGACGACCTGGCCTTCAGCTCGGAGTTGCTGTACCTGGCCAACTTGATCCCCAACGCCAACGCGCACCTGCGCAGCACCAGCGTGATCGCCCAGTACACAGCAGCGTTGCAGGGGCGTGGGCTGGCGATCCTGCCGTGCTTCCTGGCGGCGCAGGATCCACGCCTGGTGACGGTGCTGCCGAAGCAGATCGAGGTGACGCGGCAGTTCTGGATGTACTGCCGGGAGGACCTGCGCAAGTTGAAGCGGATCACCCTGCTGTGGGATTACATCCGTGAGGTGACCGAGGCCAATGCGCCGTTGTTGATGGGGGAGACGCGGGAGATGAAGTTCGCGCGGGATTGACACCTCACCTGAAGGGGGTGGCCAGTCTCTGGGGCTGCGCTGTCGAGCAGAGAACAGATGCTAATCGCACAGCACTACCTCCCGCGCAGCCACACCCGACCGCGCTGCCTGCATGACCTGGCAATTCTGTCAGTAGACTCAGCACTGAATCGGGCGCCAACTGTTTCCTGAATTTACCGTTCAGGGAGCTACTGCAATGGCCGAAAAAACCCACATAAACGTCGGCACCGTTGGTCATGTGGACCATGGCAAGACAACACTTACCGCTGCTCTGACAAAAGTCTGCTCAGAGGAGTTTGGCTCGGCGAGGGTCGAATTTGACAAGATAGACTCGGCGCCAGAAGAGAAAGGACGAGGCATCACCTTCAACACCGCCTGTGTCGAATACGACTCGAAAATACGTCATTACGCTCACATCGACTGTCCCGGTCACGCTGACTATGTGAAGAGTATGATCACCGGTGCTGCCCAGATGGACGGCGCGATCCTGGTTTGCTCGGCCGTCGATGGCCCGATGCCACAAACCCGTGAGCACATCCTGCTGTCCCGTCAGGTTGGCGTTCCGTACATCGTGGTCTTCCTGAACAAGGCTGACCTGATAGACGACGCTGAGCTGCTGAAACTGGTCGAGATGGAAGTTCGCGAGCTGCTGTCCACCTACGACCTCCCAGGCGACGACACCCCGATCATCATCGGTTCGGCTCGTATGGCGCTGGAAGGCAAAGACGACAACCAAATGGGCACTACCGCTGTCAAGAAGCTGGTAGAAACTCTGGATGCCTACATCCCTGAGCCAGTTCGTGCCATCGACCAGCCGTTCCTGATGCAAATCGAAGACGTACTCTCGGTCTCCGGTCGTGGTACCGTTGTTACCGGCCGTATCGAGCGTGGTATCGTCCGCGTTCAGGACGCTCTGGAAATCGTTGGTCTGCGTGACACCACCACCACCACCACCTGCACCGGTGTTGAAATGCACCGCAAAGTGCTGGATGAAGCAAGCGCTGGTGATAAGTGCGGCGTTGTGCTGCGTGATATCAAGCGTGAGGATGTCATGAAAGGTCAGTTTCTTGCCAAACCAGGCACTATCAAGCCGCACAGCAAGTTCAACGCAGAAGTCTACTTCCTGTCGAACGAAGAAGGCGGTCGTCACACTCCGTTCTTCAAAGGCTACCGTCCTCAGTTCTACTTCCCTACCACTGACGTGACCGGTAACTGCGAACTGCCGGAAGGCGTTGAAATGGTAATGCCAGGTGACAACATCCAGATGACTGTCACCCTGAGCAGTACCATTGCAATGGAAGACGGTCTGCGTTTCGCCATCCGTGAAGGCGGTCGTACCGTCGGCGCCGGTGTCGTGACCAAAATCATCGAATAGGCCGAGCAGCCGTGATGGGACTGCCTGCCAGCCTTCCATCCATCAATCCGACGCCACCACGATCGACACGCGGCGATTCTCCATGCGCCCTGCGGCGGTACGGTTGTCCGCCACCGGCTGGCTGCTGCCCATGCCGCGGGTCTGGATGTTCTGCGGCTGCATGCCGATGCCGGCCAAAGCCTTGGCCACGCTCTGCGCGCGGCGCTCGGACAACTGCTGGTTGTAGGCGGCCTTGCCCGAGGCGTCGGCGTGGCCGTCGATGCGCACGCGCTGGATATCCACCGAAAGCAACGCCTTGCCGATGCGCTCGACGATCGACTCGCTCTGGCTGTTGAGGCTGTCCAGGTCGCTGCCGAACAGCACCTTGCCGGACAGGTCGAACGCCCAGCCGTCATCGGTCGGGGCGAAGCCCTCGCGCTTGAGCACGGCGACCTGTTCGGGTGTCAGCCCCTTGGGCGGCACGCTCTGGCAGCCGGTGAGGGCGAACAGCGCCAGCAGCAGGGTGAATAACGGGAAACGCAGTAGGGAAAAACGCTTGGTCACGGTTCAGCTCCTGTTCTTTGCATCGTTGGCACAGCGTTCCGTCTGTGCCACTTGCCAATGGCCGCGGCGATTGCGCTTGGCCTGGTACATCGCCGCATCGGCGGCATTGAGCAGACTGGCCGGGTCACGGCCGTCGTCCGGGTAATAGGCTATTCCCACGCTCAGCGACGTGGTGAGGCTGTTGCCGTCCTCCAGCTGCACCGGCAGCCTCATGCTGGCGACGATTTTCTCGGCGATGCGCTTGGCATCCTCACGCGAGTGCAGCGGCGTCAGCAGCACGGCGAACTCGTCACCGCCCAGGCGCGCCACCAGGTCATGCTCGCGCAGTTGCGCACGCACCCGGCTGGCCACGCTGATCAGCACTTCGTCACCCACCGCATGGCCGAGGCTGTCGTTGATCTGCTTGAAATGGTCGCTGTCGAGGAACAACAGGGCCAGGTGATCTTCCGTGCGTGCGGCGTTGCGCAGGCTGCGACTCAGCCGTCCTTCGAAGAAGGCGCGGTTGGGCAGGCCGGTCAGGCTGTCGTGGCTGGCCTGGTGGGCGAGGGTTTCGTTCTCGCTTTGCAGGTGGCTCTGCCACACCTCCAGCTCATCGAGCAGGGCATTGAAGTCGTTGCCCAGCTCGTTGAGCTCGGCGATCTGGGTTTCCGGCACGCGGCGGTCGAAACTGCGCTCGCGCCGCGCCGCATGGGCAACACTGGCCAGGTTGCGCAGGGGCCGGATAATGTCGCCGAACAGGCGCCGAGACAGGTACAGCGCCAGCACCGCACTGAGCACCGTGCACACCAGGATCCCGACCAGGCCGCTGAGCAGGAAGCGCACCAGGCTACCGCCCTGCCCGGTCAACTCGATATGCCCGACGCGCTGGCCCATGTGTTGCACCGGCATGTTGATCGGCTCTTCCAGCAGGCTGCGCGCCACCAGGGTCTGCAACTGCGCCATCACGCCGGGCGTATCACGCTGCCAATGGGCGAGCAGTTCGCCATCGTTGTCGTAGACCTTGGCGTCGGCGACTTCCTCGGTGGAGGCGATCAATGCCAGTGCTTCATTGGCCGCGGCACTGTCGTCGAACACCACCGCAGCTTCGACGGTGTAGTTGATGGAGCGGGCGATCAGGTGCAGGTTGTGATTGGCATAGACGCGCAACGCCGCCACGCCGAGCAGGGTCACCAGCACACCGGCCAAGCCTGCGGCGAGCAGCGCCACGCTCAGGTGACGACGGCCGAGCACGGCACGCAGGGTCGGCCGGCTGAAGCGCTTGGCTGAACGCTTCATGGCTGCCCTGCCCGCCGTCGCGACAGCTGCAGCACGCTGGGGTGGATGCGCACACCGCTGCGCGCTACCGAGTCGAGGTTGACGTCGAACGCCACCTGCTGGTCGCTGACCCGCAGGCAGAACAGGCTACCCACCGTGCACGGGTCATCGGCCTCGCTGATGCTCAGCAGCGGATGACCGTTGACCCGCTGGAACAGCCGCTCGCGCTCCAGCTTGTCGAGCTTGCCCAGGTAGATGGCATCGCAGGCGCTGGCCACGCTCGGGTCGTCGGCCAGCAGACGACGCACCTGCAGGGGTTGCCCGGAGCTCTGCACGTTGCCCTTGATCAAGTCATCGGCGTACTCGGTGGGGCCGACCAGGCACAGGCGCAAGGGGTTGGGGTCGGCAGGCCAGCGTGCGTAGCTGAGGATCCCCAGTACCACCTGGGTCACGGCCCTGGCCCGTTGCTGCGCCTGCGCGTCCGACACGGCAGTGCCCGCCCAGGCGGGAGCGCCGGTCGACAACAGTGTGGCCATCAGCAGCGAGAGCGCACAACCCGTCACTCGTCTCAAGACCGAGACAGCCACAGTCATGGGGGAAAATCTCACAAAATGTTTGCGGATAATGCCGCAACGATAGCATATCGGCGGCGAACTCCAGAGTCAGACTTGCTCCAGCATCAGCCCCGAGACACGCCTGACCTTGCGCTCCACCGCTTCCTCGAACACCCCGGCGCGCGGCTCAATCAGGCTGAAGCATTGCTTGGCGCGGGTGATGCCGGTGTACACCAGTTCCTTGGTCAGCACCGGGTTCAAGGCATCGGGTAGCACCAGCGCGGTATGGCTGAATTCCGAGCCTTGGGACTTGTGCACGGTCATGGCGAACACGGTTTCCACTTCGCTGAGCCGGCTGGGCAGGACGAAGCGCACCCCACCGCTGCCATCGTTGCGCGGGAAGGCCACGCGCAGCAGCGCCTCGCCCTGCTCGTCCGGCAGGCGCAGGGCAATGCCGATATCACCGTTCATCAGGCCGAGACCGTAGTCATTGCGGGTGACCAGTACCGGGCGGCCCTCGTACCAGGGTTGCTGGCTATCGATCAGCCCGGCATTGTGCAGCACCCGCGCCACGCGTTCGTTCAGGCCTTCGACGCCCCAGGCGCCCCTGCGCACGGCGCAAAGCAGCTGGAAGGCTTCAAAGCTCTGCAGTACCTCGGCCGCCCAGCGCTCCCAGCGCGGATCGTCGCCCGGCGTGCCAGGTGGCGGGCGCAAGCGGCCGATGGTGCGCAGGTAGCCACGGTAACCCTGCGGCCCTTCGCCGCCCTGGCCAAGACCGTCGAGCAACAGGCGATCGAAGCGCTTGTCGTGTTCGCCGCCCAGGGTCAGGCAATGAACGTCCGCAGGCCGGGTCGCCAGCAGCGCCCGCGCCTCCAACGCCTGCTGGCGATTGACCAGGCGCGCCAACTGGCCGATACCGCTGCCTTCGCCGAAACGCCGCGAATGACGCAGCATCACGATCTGCTGGGCCAACGGATTGCGCTGGCCATCGCCCGGTTTCAGGCCGATGCCCGCCAGCGACTGCCCGCCCACCTGCTCAAGCCAGGCCAGGGTCTGCGGCCAGTAGCAGCCTTCCTCGGCGTCGCGGCACAGATCGCCCAGCACCGCCCCGGCTTCCACCGAGGCCAGCTGGTCCTTGTCGCCCAGTAGCACCAGCCGTGCAGTGGGCGGCAGGGCATCGAGCAGGTTGGCCATCATCTCCAGGTCGATCATCGAAGCTTCATCGATTACCAATACGTCCAGCGGCAACGGGTTGCCCGCATGATGGCGAAAATGCCGCGAGCCCGGGCGGCTGCCCAGCAGGCGGTGCACGGTGCTGACCTCGGTGGGGATCTGCGCCCGGACCTCAACGTCCACCTGCAGGCGCTCGACTTGCTGGCCGATGGACTCGGTCAGGCGTGCCGCAGCCTTGCCGGTCGGTGCCGCCAGGCGGATACGCAGCGGTCGGCCTTGCTCGACCGCCGGACCCTGCAACAACGCCAGCAGGCGCACCACGGTGGTGGTCTTGCCGGTGCCGGGGCCGCCGGTGATCACACTGAAACCCGCTCGGGTGGCCAGGGCGCAGGCGAGTTTCTGCCAGTCCACCTCGCCGGCCGCCGAGCCGCCGTCGAACAGTTGCGCCAAGCGCTGGGCCAGATCGGCGGGCTGAGGCTGACGGCGTGCCAGGCGCTCATGCAGGGCGCCGTCGATCCGCCGCTCGTAGGCCCAGTAGCGGCGCAGGTACAAACGCTCGGCGCTGAGCACCAGTGGCCGGGCGCGCTGTTCGACGCTATCGCCCGCCGCGACCAGCGGGCTCTCGGCAATCCGTTGCAGCCAGGTGCCCAGGTCAAGGCTGGCCAGCAGTTGCGAAGGCAGCAGCAGCGGTCCGGCCAGGGCATCGCCTTCCGGGGGCAGCGACAGGGCGAAGTCCGGCTCGGCGAGGGTCTGGCGCAGGTCCAGGCAGACATGCCCATGCCCCAGCTGGTGGCTGGCCAGCGCCGCAGCGAGCAGGACCAAAGGATCACTGCCTGGCGCCCGCTCCTCGAGAAAGCTCACGAAGGCCCGGTCCAGGGCACGCAACCAACCGCGCTCGACCCAACGATCGAGCAACGCCAGCAGGTCGTGGCTGGCGCTCAGCGGCGCCAGGGCGCTCAGATGCTCCGCCTGCAACGGCGTGGGCAGCAGGTCATCGAGGTTGCGGCTCATGGCGCGGCTCCGGCAAACAGGTCCTGTTGTTCAGGTTCTAGCTCACCCCGGAACATCGCGTCGAGCTGCTCGATCAGCGCCCGGGGTGGCCGCGCATGATACAGCCCGTGGCCCGCCGACGTGACGCCGCGCAGGAAGATGAACACGGCGCCGCCGACATGCCGATCGTAGTCGTAGTCAGGCAGGCGGGCGCGCAACTGGCGATGCAGGGCCAGCAGGTAGAGCACGTACTGCAGGTCGTAGCGGTGCTCGAGGATCGCCTGCTCCATCGCCAGGTCGCCATAGGCTTCGGCGTCGGGGCCAAGCCAGTTGGACTTGTAGTCGGCCACGTAGTAGCGCCCATCGAGCTCGAACGCCAGGTCGATGAAGCCCTTGAACATGCCATTGAGCAAGGTCGGCTGCGCGGCCGGGCGCGCCGCGCCGCCATGGGTATGGCGCGTCACCTGGTAGTCGAGGCGCAGCGCGTCGACCTGGTGGCTGGCGAACCAGAACTCCATTTCGATCTGGTATTGGTTCAGTTGCGCCAGGGTCAGGGTGGCACCCTGCAACGGCATGGGTTGCAGCAGCAGTTGCTGCAGCCACTGCGTCAGCGTGGGGATCCAGCCGGTCCAGTCGCGTCGATTGCAGCGCCGCCCCACGGTGCGCTCGATCACCTCGGCCTGGCAGCTGATCTCGGCGAAACCTTCGCGACCCGCCCATTCGAGCAGGCCATGGAGGAAGGTCCCCGGGTTCGGCCCACGGGGGAAGCGGTGGATATCGCCCGCCTCGGCCGGGACCTCGCGCAGCAGCTGGCTGTCCAGCACCTCGTCGTCCAGCAGTTGCTGGGCCTGGGAGCTGTCGGCGATCAGCGTCTGGTCGCCCACCCGCAGGGCACTGTAGGAGGCAATCCACCAGTGTTCCGCGGCGGCACGCCGTGGCTTGCGCGGCGGCAGGAGTTCGCGCTGGCTGTCCGGCGTGCGATAGCTCTGTGTCTGTACTTCGGGCAGCGCCTCCCGGCTGATGGCCGGGTTGCTCGCTGCCAGTGCCTGGAGCCACTCGCCCAGCTGGCTGGAGGAAGGCAATGGCAGCCCGCCGCCGAGCAGGTAACCCAGTGCCGAACGGTGCAGTTGCGAGCTGCGCTGGGTACCGCGCTTGAGATCGGCGACGCCCAGCCAGCAGGCGTATTGGGCACGGGTCAGGGCGACGTAGAGCAAGCGCAGGTCCTCGGCCAGGCGCTCGTCGTCGGCGCGCTCGATCTGCTCGGCATTCGGCGTCAGGGTCAGGTGCGCCACGCCTTGGTCATCATGCCAGCCCAGGGGCAAGCGCTGGCCGTCCACCGGTTTGCTGGTGCAGATGAAAGGCAGGTACACCAGCGGGTACTCCAGGCCCTTGGATTTGTGGATGGTCACCACCTTGACCAGTTGCTCGTCGCTTTCCAGGCGCAGGATCTGCTCCTCGCCCGCTTGCCCGGCGTTGGCCAGGTGCTCGGTAAGGTGACGGATCAGCGCTTGCTCGCCATCCAGCTCGCCCGCCGCCTGCTGCAACAGCTCGGCCAGGTGCAGCAGGTTGGTCAGCACGCGTTCGCCGTCACTGCGGCCCATCAATGCGCGGGGCAGCTGGAAGTCATGCAGCAGGCGGCGCAGCATCGGCAGCACGCCCTGGCGTTGCCAGATGTCGCGGTAGCGGCGGAAACGCATGACCCAGCTCTCCCAGACCCGCTCGTCCTGGTTCAGGCGCTCCAGTTCGACCAGCGGCAGGTCGAGGGTCAGGCTGGCCAGGGCGGCCTTGAGCAGGCGCTCCGAGTCCGGCTCGGCGCAGGCCTTGAGCCAGGCCAGCAGGTCGTGGGCCTCCTGGGCGGCGAACACCGAATCTTTGTCCGACAGGTACACACTGCGCACATCGCGGGCGGCCAGCTCGGCGCGGATCAGCTGGGCCTCGCGGCCGTCGCGCACCAGGATGGCGATATCGGAAGGCAAGCAGGGCCGCAGCTTGCCAGCAGCATCAGCGAAACCACTGACGCCTTGCTGCCCGCCATTGAGCAGTTCGACGATATGGCTCGCGCAACTGGCCGCCAGCTGCTGGCGATATAAAGTACTGGAGACCGGCTCATCACTTTCAAGTTGCCAGCAACAAAGGGCTGCGCTCGGCTGACCGGCCACCAGCAATTGCTCGCCACGGCCCTTGGCGCGTACTTCGACGAAAGGCAGCGGGTTATCGCCATGGGCCCGGAACAGGAATGCCCCACGGCCCTCGGCACGCTCCTCGGCCTGGAGGAATACCCGGTTCACCGCCGCGACCATGGCCTGGCTGGAGCGGTAGTTGGTGTCCAGGCTGTGCAGGCGCCCGGCGGTGGCGCGGCGCGCGGCCAGGTAGGTGAAGATGTCGGCGCCGCGGAAGGCGTAGATCGCCTGTTTGGGGTCGCCGATCATGAACAGGCCGGTGTCCGGGTTGTTCTCGCTGATACGGTAGATGCGTTCGAAGATGCCGTACTGGACGGGGTCGGTGTCCTGGAACTCGTCGATCAACGCGACCGGGAACTGCTCGCGGATCAACGCGGCCAGGCGCTCGCCGGCATCGCTGCCCAGGGCATGCTCAAGGCGCAGCAGCATGTCGTCGAAGCCCATTTCGGCGCGTCGACGCTTCTCCACCTCGAAGCGCGCCGAAACCCAGGCGGCAGCATGCTCCAGAAGGCGCGCATCGGGGCTGGCCAGCCCCTGCAACTGTTCACGCAGGGCCGCCATGGCGTGCAGCGCCGGGTGCTGCGGCGGCTCGCCGGCCTTCCACGCTTCGGCCATGCCCGCCGGGGTAAGGCGGGTAAAGCCGGTGCCCAGGTCCAGCTCCATGGCCTGCTCATCACCGGCCCAGGCGCGCAGCTTGTCGAACCAGGGCTCGAAGTAGCGGGCCTGCAACTTGCGCCCATCCGCCTGCTTGGCCGCCACGGCATCGCGGCAGATCTGCTGCAACTCATCGGCCCAGGCGGCCCAAGGGGCCTTGAGCTGGGCCAACTGCTCGGTGCGCTGGCGCAGGGTCGCCTCGATCAAGGCTTGCGGCTCCTGATCGTCCACCTGGCCACGCACTCGGCCGAACAGTGGCCTGATCCTTGGCAACAAGGCATCGGGGCTGCCCCAGTTGCCACGCACCCAGGCCAGCGACTCGCCACGCATGCCGTAGCAGAAGCGCCGCCAGTAGTCGCGCATGACCTGGCCCAGCAACTCGCTGTGATCGGTTTCCAGGCTCTGGGTGAACAGGCTGCCACTGTCGAACGCATGCTCGCGCAACATGCGCTGGCACCAGCCGTGGATGGTCGACACCGCCGCTTCGTCCATCCATTGCACGGCGATTTCCAGACGGTTGGCACAGCGTGGCCAGTGCGCCGGTGGATAATCCTCGCGCAGCAGGTGCAGCAAGGGGTCGGCGTCCTCGAGCTCGCCGCGGAAAAAGCGCGCCGTTTCAGCCAGGCGCGCACGGATACGCTCGCGCAGTTCCTTGGTTGCCGCATCGGTGAAGGTCACCACCAGGATCTGCGGCGGCAGCAGCTCGCGGGCAAAGCCCTGCTCGCCGCCATGCCCGAGGATCAGGCGCAGGTACAGGGCCGAGATGGTGAAGGTCTTGCCGGTGCCGGCGCTGGCCTCGATCAGTTGGCTGCCGTGCAAAGGAAAGCTCAGCGCCAGGGGGCGGGCTTGGGTCATTGGGCGCTCTCCGGGTTACCCAGGGTTTGCCAGGGCGCCGCGAACAAGGGGCGATACAGGGTTTCGCACCAACCCTCGAAGGTTTCCTCGAGGGCCAGTGCGGCGAAGTCACGGTATTGACGGGCCAGGGCCAGGCTCTCGCTGCGCTCGCCAAAGCTGTTCTGACCGTCACCTTCGTAGGCCCGGGCCGCGGCAGCCAGGGCCTTGTCCGGGTCCTCCTGGGCCAGCCAGGCGAAGGCGGTCTTGGCCGCGACGGGCAAGGGCGCGTTCATCCCCGCCTGGCGTGCCACCAGCAGCTCGCCCAGGCGCTGCGTCGCATCGGCCTGCGGCAGCGGTGCCAGCAGCAAGGTCAGGTCGCTGGCCACCAACGCGCTGTGCAGCGGATAGCCCGAGGCGCAGGCGGCAAGGTGCATGACCCAGGCCGGAATCAGGCGATGCCATTTCAGGCTGTTGCGCCCGGCACTGAGGGTATTGGGCACGGTGGCGATGCTCAGCAGGCTTTGGTCTTCGCCCTGGTACACACGACCGAGCCAGCCTTCCAGGCGCTGCGCGCCCTGTTCGAAGTGAATCGGCAGGGCACCCTCGACCAGCGTCGGCCAGCGCTGCAGCAACTGTCGATGGCGTTGCAGCAAGTCCGGCAGCGGCTGGATCAGCTCCGCCTGCAAGGCCTCACCGAACCCGGCCAACGGCAGCAGCCCGCAGGCCTGCAGCCTCCGGGCCTGGGCTTGCAGGGCTCGCTCAGCGTTGTCGGGGTCGGCCAGCGCGGCGCCGAGCAGGCTTTCACTCAGGCCATAGCGTTGCAGGGCATCCAGGACGAAGGGTTCTTCGTCCGGCGTCGGCGCTTCCAACGTTTCGAAGAACACTTTCAGGCGCTGGCTGAAAAAATGCCGTACCGGGTGGCGCAGGAAGTCCTGAAGCTGCACCAGGTTCAGCGGTTCATCGCTGACGTAGGGCGACAGCCCGATAGGGGCGGTCGCTGCGCCGTCCTCGGCCTGATGCAAGGCCAGCCACTCATGGGCAAAACTGAACAGCGGGCTGCCTTTCTGGAAATAGCGCTGGCTGAACGGCTGCAGCGGATGCTCCTGGGTCAACGCATGCAGCAACTGCTGTCCAGCGTCATCGCGCAACCCGGCCTTGGCACCGGCGAGCTGCCAGCCGGCGGCCAGGTGATCGCGCAGTTGCCCGATCAGCACCGAGGCTGGACGCTCGCTGTTGTCGCGGATACTGCGCCCGACCCAGCTGACATAGAGCTGGTCACGTGCCGACAGCAAGGCTTCGAGCAATAGGTAACGGTCATCCTCTCGCCGGGAGCGGTCGCCCGGGCGATAGTCGCTGGCCATCAGGTCGAAGTCCAGGGGCGGCTGGGCGCGCGGATAGTCACCATCGTTCATGCCCAGCAGGCAGACCACACGGAACGGGATGGCGCGCATGGGCATCAGGGTGCAGAAGTTTACGGAACCGGCAAGGAAGCGTTGCGACAACTTGCCCTGGTCCAACCCCGACAGCCAGGCCTCGCGCACCACCGTTAGCGGCAGCAGGTCCTGCAGGCCAACCGCCTCGCAAGTCTCCAGCCAGGTGTCGCGCAGGTCCTGCAGTTGCACCAGGAGCAGCTCGTCGTGTTCGTTCTCGGCCAGGAAGAAGATCTGCAGCAGGGCGTGCAGCCGTGCGCCCCAGTCTGGCGCAGAGGCCGGCTGGGTCAGGGCCTGGCAAGCGACCTCCAGGGCATCGAGCAACGCGACCAGCGGCCCGATCAGCGCGGCATCGAGGCCGCCGATCTCGTCATAAGGCTCGATGCCGTCACAGCCTTCGCCCACCCCGACCGCATACCCCAGCAACATCCGGCGCAGGCCGAACCGCCAGCTGTTCTGCTCCAGACCTTCCGGCAGCCCCAGGCTGGCGCGCTGCTCGGCACTCAACCCCCAGCGGATGCCCGCCCCTTCGATCCAGCGATGCAGCGTCGGCAGGTCGCCTTCCTGGATGGCGAAACGGGCGCGCACGGCCGGTACGTCCAGCAGGTCGAGCACTTCACTGACGGCAAAGCGGCTGTCGGGCAGCTTGAGCAGGTGCTCCAGGGCAATCAGCAGTGGGTCGCGACCACGCTGGCCCTGGTCGGTCAGGGTGAAGGGAATGTAGCGCGGGTCGTTGCGATCGAGCTGGCCGAACACGGCACGGATATGCGGCGCGTAGGTGTCGATGGCCGGCAGCATGACGATGACGTCGCGGGGGCGCAGCGTCGGGTCGGCGCTGAAGCGGGCGAGTAACTGGTCGTGGAGGATTTCGACTTCGCGCTGCGGGCTATGGGCCAGGTGGAAGCGCACGGAGCGATCCTTGGCCGGATCGACTGCTGGCCATTGCGTACGCGTCTCGGCCAAAGGCCGCAGCTCAAGGATATCGTCCTGCAGTTGGTTGAGCAGGGTCTCGGGTTGTGCGTCACTGAACAGGTCGATACGACCTTCGCTGAAGACACTCTGATAGCTGCCTGGATCGTCGTAGCTGTCGAGCAGGTTGATGTAGTCGCGCCCCTGCTTGCCCCAGGCCGCCAACAGTGGATGGGCATGCTGATGCAGCAGTTCGTCGTCCAGGTGCAAAGGCATGCCCTGCTTGCGTTGCTGGCGTTTGTACTGGTGCCGCAGCAGGTCTTTGTCGGCGACAATATCGCCCCAGTGGTGACGACAGGGGTTGTGCACGCACAGCAGCACCTGGCTGAAACGGGCAAGACCTGCCAGGGCTTCCAGGATCTGTGCGGGTAGCGACGAAATGCCGAACACGATCAATCGCGCCGGCAGCCCTGGGGGCGCCTGCTCCAGGCTGTTGATACGTTCGATGAAGCGCTGGTGCACACCGGCTCGGCTCTGGGCCATGCCCTCCTCGCCCACGTCCTCGAGCAGGAGCCGCCACAGCTCGGCCTGCCAGCGATTGCCAGCAGCCAAGGGCTTGCGCTCGCCACGGGCGGTATTGAGTACATGGGCACCATCTGCCCAGTCCTTCAACCAGTCGGCGCGGTAGACCTGGTACTGGTCGAACAGGTCGGCAAGGCGCTCAGCTAGCTGGTAACGCTTGCGCAGGTCGCTGTCGTCGGTGAGGAAGCGGCGCAGCGGTTCGAAGTGCGGGCGCTCGATCACTTCCGGGAGCAGACGCATCAGGCGCCAGGTCAGAGGAGCCTTGTCGAGCAGCGAAACCTCGGGGATTTCATCTCGGCCCAACACGCGGCGGTACAGCTGCCACATGAAGCTGCCTGGAAGCTGCACATCGATGGCAGCGGCGATGCCGCAACCGCCCTGATCGTCGTCTTGCGGGTCCTCGGCCAGCGCCAGTTTCAGCCATTGGGCGATACCGTTGCTCTGTACCAGCGCAATCTCGTTCTCCAGCGGCGCGAGGGGATAGCGGCGCATCACGCTCACCACCAGATTGCGCAGCTCGTCCAGGCGATTGCCCTGGACGATCATGAAACCCGGGTGGAGTGAGGTGGTCTGCGGCATAGGTGCTCTCGGGAATGCGGTTGATGCTGACGGGAAACCTTATCACGGAGACAGCAGGCGGGGTCTCGCGATGCTGCCCGGTCAGGCCATGAGTTTTCCGGGCACAAAGACAAAACCCCTACCTGCTCGCGCAGATAGGGGTTTTGCGAAATGAATCTTGACGATGACCTACTCTCACATGGGGAAACCCCACACTACCATCGGCGATGCATCGTTTCACTGCTGAGT